>ERZ773209.5-NODE-5-length-162603-cov-15.112311_pt1 | contig 162603 bp, 145 predicted proteins | sample MGYA00511109_ERZ773209 | MGnify/ENA primary metagenome ERZ773209 (study PRJEB29015, sample SAMEA2737786) | human gut metagenome | biome: human gut; feature: human-associated habitat; material: faeces | place: China | collected 2012 ...
CAGAGCGTGGTATCACAGAGCCTACACCTACATTCTCAGCTTGCTTCGGACAGGCATTCCTTGAGTTGCATCCTACAAAGTATGCAGAAGAGCTTGTTAAGAAGATGGAGAAGAGCGGAGCTAAGGCTTATCTCGTAAATACAGGATGGAACGGAACAGGCAAGCGTATCACAATCAAGGATACTCGTGGAATCATCGATGCAATCCTTTCAGGTGATATCAAGACAGCTCCTACAAAGAAGATTCCTATGTTCGACTTTGAGGTTCCAACAGAGCTTCCTGGTGTAGATCCAGCAATCCTTGATCCAAGAGACACATATGCTGATCCTACTGAGTGGGAGACAAAGGCTAAGGATCTTGCGGAGAGATTCCAGAAGAACTTCCAGAAGTACACAACAAACGATGCTGGTAAGGCATTGGTTGCTGCTGGTCCTAAGGCTGAGTAATTTAATCGCTTATAAATAAGGGTAACCCGCGTCTGATGACGCGGGTTATTTTTATCCCTGTCGTATGGGGAAGAATAGTCTGGCCTTGAGGATGTTACAGTTTTAGTATGAAATGCCATAGCTGCATACACTATACGACGTATTGCATTAAGAATCACGAAATGTTCTGATTAACAAGTTACGAGACGGACGCCACCGTTGCCGATTCGCCATCCATGGCTCAACGGCAACTTCCCTGAACATCGTGTTCAGGGATGGCTGTAAATCCACAGAACATTAAGTGATTCTAAAATGCAAACGTATGTATAGCGTATGCAGCTATGGCATTTTTCTACTAAAACTGTAATTTGCTTTTATAAGACCAGACTATTCTTTCCCATACGATATTCGCCACGCCCGAAGCCGATAATATATCGAAAAACGAAATATTTGACAAGCGATAATATATATGATATAGTCAAATAAATTCGAAAGGGGGGTATTCCTATGAACAGGGCAAAGCGGAAATATATGAAATTGTTGAAGGACTATTTTCCGTATGGAAGAGCGTGCAGGAAGAAGTTTCTGGTATCGGTAGCGGATGATATAGAGAATTTTGTTCGGGAACATGAACGATGCACCTATGAAATGCTGGTAGAGGAGTTTGGAAAACCGCAGGAAGTGATTCTGAATTACCGAAAGGAAATTGAGATATCAGATATACGGAATGTACGAAAATTAGCAGCAAAGTATGTAATTGCAACTGCTTGTTCCTGCTTTTTGCTGTTTGGCGTGTATGCATTTGTTGGCTTGGGTGCAAAATCAAAAAACGCAGAAGCTACAACAGAGGATGTAGCTTCCGAATCAGTAGAAATCTATGATCCAATCAGAGCGTATTTGGATAGATATGGCGGTTCTCTATATAATGCATATGGAGATGCGGTGATTACAGCAGTCAGACCTATAGGCGGTAATACCGATGGATACAAAGCGTATGTTATTAAAGAAGTTCCGCCATTTGAGGAAACAGAATAGTGCTGTATAGGACGAATATATGGAAAATAAAAATATGTTTTACCGTGGCTATGTGGAATTACTTGTGTTGAAATTCCTTTCGGAGAAGGATTGTTACGGTTATGAAATTGTAAAAAGTATAAAGCGTGCTTCGAAAGATAAGATCTCGTTGTCGGTGGGTACTTTGTATCCGACGTTATATAAGATGATTGATCAGAAGTACATTAGTGATTATAAGAAACAGACCGGTGAACGGATGGTGAAAGTGTATTATCATCTGGAAGACGCAGGGAAGGAACGGTTGGAAGCATTGGTTTCCGAGTACCGGGAGTTCTCACAGGTTATGAATGAAATCTTGAAATTGAAATAAACGAAGAAATGCAGGATATAAACGATAAGGCGTATATATCCTGCATTATTTTTGTCCTTGAAAATTATAAATTATCCTTCACGTACTGCTGTACCAGTTTTTCAATCAAATAGAACTGGGATGGACCTGCATCAAGCACAACCTTGTGGAAAGCCTGCTCGTCGAACTTGTTGCCAAGGGCGGATTCTGCATAGTCACGAAGCTCCTGGAAGGACTGCCAGCCCATCACATACATCTGGTAGTTGACTGGTTCGGCGATAACGTAATCCATGATGCTTTCGGCTCCATCAGAATTGAAACCATTGTCGGAGAGGTACTTCTGTGTTGCTTCCAGATCCCAGCCCTCATAGTTGACACCGATTTCGACACGGGCACTGACAAGCAGGTTCAACTCAGAGTTGATCCGTTCGAAATCTGCATAACTGTCATCCGGATAATCTTTGTACATATCGTAGCTCATCATCTCAACATAGGTAGCCCAGCCTTCGGTGTAGCCGTTAAAGTTAAGCAACGAGCGGATTGGTTCCGGGTTCGTGCTCAAGTAGTAGGTGAACTGATACATATGTCCGGGGATTCCTTCGTGCGCAAGGGTGGACCACAGATCACCGGCGCCGTCACTGCCCATATTCAGGTAGATGGAGTTTTCGTCGTAGGCATCAATTGGTGTTGTCACATAGAATGCCGGACTGACGATATCTTCTAAGGATTCATGGACATTTTCAACGGTGTAATGCACGTCAGGCATGGCAGGGAAGCGGTCGGCAAAAGCATCCTTAAAGTAGTTGATCGTCTCCAGCGGATCGTTATCCGCATATAAGCTGTCACTGGAATCGTTAAAGTACTGCTCATAAGCAGAATAGTTGGCAAGCGCGGTTGTCTGGTATTCATACATGACATCATCGATGGCATTGTCCAGCCAGTCGATAACTTCCTCTGGCGTTTTATCAGTGCCAACCTTATCCTTTAACAGATATGCGTAATATTCTTTTCCGTGTTCAAACCCGGCAAGACCCAGATCGTTTTGTCCATCATCCTTGTGTGCATTAAAGAAGTTAATTACATTCTTGTAGCAAGGGATCACGGAATTGATAACCGTATCGTGATTCTGGGTAATGTAGTCCTGAATTTGTTCTTCACTCAAGCCCTCGACACCGCGAATCTTATCTTCAAAGGTTGCAATCAGAAGATTCTCTTCCGGAGTTGCAATGAATTCTTCACACTGGCGAACAACCTCGCTGGCGGAATGCTCGTTCATGAAAAGCCCTTTGTCAATCTTTGCCTGTTCAAAGTCCAGATATTTTCCATAATAATCGGATAACTGTCCAAGCAATGCCAGATAGTCCTGAACGTCCCCTTCGTTGTAGAATTTGTATTCCGACATGTTGATCGGCATGTTTGTCTGCAAGCCGCTTGTGTAGGCAAATGGTTCGTATAGATATGTGTAATCATAGGATTCCAGATTCAGATCCAGATAATCCTTGATAACATCATAGGTGTATTTCTGCGATCCGGTCAGGAGATCGTAGTCAAAGCTTTGCAGTTCCGCGATTTCATCTTCGGTTTCTTTTTTGTCACTTGCAATCGCGTCCTCGGAGATTTCCGCATCGCCAAAGGTTGCAGTTGGAACATCCAGATCGTAGTCGGCTGGATTGGCAACGGTATAGTGAAGTGTGACGGTATCGCTTGTGACGCTCTCCTTGAAGTTATCCATAAGGTAAGTGTGAAAACGTGCCTGCTCGGCTTCTGCTTCTTCTCCGGTTGGATCCGGCAGTGCATAGGCACAATCTTCCAGGGAGGAGGCATCGATCGGAGATGCTTCCGGCTCTGTATTTCCTGCGGCAATCGCGTCCTCCACAGAATCCTCTAAGGACGAAGCTGCTGCGTTCCAGCTGCTATTGTTGCTGTCACCACATGCGGTCAGCATGACGGACATCGCACAGACAAGGGCGAGCGCAGTCGCCTTCTTGTAAAATTTTTTCCACATATAAATATATAACCTCCGTTTTCCTGTATCTTATAGTATAGTATCTGCTTTAATTGGATAGACATACAAAATAATCATACTCGAAATAATCAAAATCTGCAATCATCCGATGCATATTTCACATAAAATGCACAGAAATACATCTGTCGAACGGACAGGAAAAATGGCTACATAAAGTATACGAAAGCAGGTTTCATGTAAGTATATTTATGTTAAGGTAAGAACGGGGAAAAATGTTTACAATTAAAGGAGAGATGGGAATTATGACAATCAAGGAAGCTGCAAAAAAACTGCATGTGGAAGCACATGTACTTCGATATTGGGAGGATGAATTAAAGCTGGACATTAAGCGGAATGCGCAGGGACATCGGTATTATGATGATCGCGATATCCGGTTGTTTGAGAGCGTGAAAGCGATGAAGGAAGAGGGACTGATGCTCAAGGATATCCGAAATGCGATCATTCGTGCAAAACGTGCAAAATCTGAAGAGGATGCTTTGGATTCGACAGAAGAAAAAAATGAGGGGAATGCGCAGACCATCGATTGCGCAAAAACAGCACAGGAAGAAACAGACAACGAGGATAAACCAGGCAAACCGGAAGCGAACATCAAGCGCACATCGTCGGTGGAGCTTCGCCCCGTACATACCCGAATGGATGAGGATAAGGATTCGATGTTAGAACGTATGCAGAAGATGGTGGGGGATGAGGACAAGGTTGTTGACTTCAAACAGGCACAACTGCAAAGCGTGATGAACCGTGTGATCGCAACTGCCCTGCGCGAGAACAAGGATATTATCACGACATCCATTAAGGAGGAAGTGACCGCGGATGTGATGCGGCAGTTTGATGCAGTTATGCGGGAGAAAGAGGAACGCGAGGAAGCACGGTACCGGAGACTGGACACGGTGCTGCGGGAAATCCAGCAGGCAAATGCAGAGGTAGCAGCAACGAAAACGAAAAAGGGAATCTTCAAAAAACACCGGTAAGATCAAAAACTTTCTGTGTCCGCTGGTTGCAAAAAGATGGCAACTCTTGTATAATTCCTTTTAGTTATGTGTAAATATAGCTAAGATATAGGAACTATATCGGAAATGGACAGGAATTATGAAGTTAGAGATTTTATACGAGGATGCATATCTGCTTGCCTGCGTGAAGCCGTATGGTGTGTTGTCACAGGGCGACAAGGGCAACGATGAAGATATGATTACGAAAATCAAGCATTACCTGTATGACAAAGCGGAATCGGAGCAGGCGGAAGAACCGTATGTAGCTGCGATTCACCGGCTGGATCGTCCCGTAGGGGGTGTGATGGTATTTGCAAAAACTCCAGAGGTAGCAGCAAAGCTTTCGGACATGCAGCAGGATGGTGAGATCGCGAAATATTATCAGGCGGTCATAACCGGAGAGCTTCCGGATTTTGAAGGCGAGATGGTAGACTATCTTCTGCGGGATGGAAAAACGAACACAACGAAAGTCGTGAAAAAAGGCGAAAAGGGTGCCAAGCGCGCAGAGCTATATTATGAGGTGCTTGATGTCATGGATACGGACGATGGAACGCTCAGTTATGTGTTGATTGAGCTTGTCACAGGCAGACATCATCAGATCCGGGCGCAGTTTGCGAGCCGGGGCTGTGGTATCTGGGGTGATACGAAATATAACCCGAAATTCGCGAAGACAAAACGCAAGTATAAGCAGATCGGTCTGTTCTCCTCACGGATGGAATTTACACATCCCATCACCGGGGAAGAAATCGTGATCAAGAAGGAACCGGAGGGCGAGGCCTTCGAGGTGCTTGATCTGGATGAATTTGAATAAAGTGGAAATAGAAAGGAAAAGAGAAATGGCAAAGGACAAGAAGTTAGTAGAGCATATTACAGCGATGGATGAGGATTTTGCACAGTGGTATACGGACGTTGTCCGTAAAGCAGAGCTGTGTGATTACACAAGCGTAAAGGGATGTATGGTTTTCAAACCGGCAGGCTACGCGATCTGGGAACTGATCCAGAAGAATCTCGATGAGCGTTTCAAGGCAACCGGCGTAGAGAATGTATACCTTCCAATGTTTATTCCGGAGAGCCTGCTCGAGAAGGAGAAGGATCATGTCGAAGGATTCGCACCGGAGGTTGCATGGGTCACACATGGCGGATTGAATGAACTGCAGGAGCGCCTGTGCGTCAGACCAACATCCGAGACATTGTTCTGTGATTTTTATTCTAAGGAGATCGAGAGCTACCGTGATCTTCCAAAGGTATATAACCAGTGGTGTTCCGTTGTGCGTTGGGAGAAGGAGACAAGACCATTCCTTCGCTCGAGAGAGTTCCTGTGGCAGGAAGGCCATACCGCACATGCAACAGCAGAAGAGGCAGAGGCAAGAACGATCCAGATGCTGAATGTGTATGCGGATTTCTGCGAGGACGTGCTTGCAATTCCGGTTATCAAGGGACGTAAGACAGACAAAGAGAAATTCGCAGGTGCTGAGGCAACTTATACGATCGAGTCGCTGATGCACGATGGTAAGGCACTGCAGTCCGGAACGAGCCACAACTTTGGGGATGGATTTGCAAGAGCATTTGGCGTTCAGTATACAGATAAGGATAATAAGCTTCAGTATGTACATCAGACATCCTGGGGTATGACAACGAGAATGATCGGCGCTATCATCATGGTGCATGGTGATGACAGCGGACTGGTACTTCCTCCGAAGGTTGCTCCGACACAGATCATGATCGTTCCGATCATGCAGAAAAAAGAGGGCGTACTCGAGAAGGCAGAAGAGCTTCGCAGCGTGCTCGCATCCAACTTCCGTGTGAAAGTTGATGATTCCGATAAGAGTCCTGGATTCAAGTTCGCCGAGCAGGAAGTAAAGGGTATCCCACTTCGTGTTGAGGTTGGACCGAAGGATATCGAGGCAGGACAGGTAGTTGTTGTCCGCCGTGATACAAGAGAGAAGACCATCGTACCATTCGACAAGCTGTCAGAGACCTGTGAGGCATTGCTTGCACAGATGCATGATGATATGTATGCAAAGGCAAAGGCACATCGTGATGCGAATACACATGTCGCTACAAACTGGGATGAGTTCACAGATATTCTGGAGAAGAAGCAGGGATTCATCAAGGCTATGTGGTGTGGCGAGGAAGCCTGCGAGACAGCCATCAAGGACGAGACAGGTGCAACAACGAGATGTATCCCGTTTGCACAGGAGAAGCTTGGTGATGTATGTGTACATTGTGGCAAGCCTGCGAAACACATGGTTTATTTTGGAAAGGCATACTAAAAATAAAAATCAGAACATTTACCCTGCTGACATCAGCGGGGTAGTTGTTTATTTGGGTGAAATACATGAAAATAGAAATTCCGACAGGGGCGGCATATATTTTACAACAATTAAATAAGCATGGGTATGAGGCATATATTGTTGGCGGTTGCGTGCGGGACAGCCTGCTCGGCAAGCAGCCGAATGACTGGGATATCACGACCTCGGCGAAACCGGAGGAGGTCAAGGCAATTTTCCACCGCACGATTGATACGGGAATCCAGCATGGAACGGTGACGGTCTTAGTGGATCGCGAGATTTTGGACGATGGAAGTGGATCGCTTGCCAGTCATACCGATTATGCATTTGAGGTGACGACATACCGGGTGGATGGTGTTTATACCGACCACCGTCGTCCGGAATCCGTGTGCTTCACAGCGAGCCTGGAAGAGGATCTGAAACGACGGGATTTTACGATCAATGCAATGGCATATAACCCGGAGCAGGGTGTGATCGACATTTTCGGTGGACAGGAGGACCTGGAGAAAGGAATCATCCGCTGCGTGGGTGAGGCATCAGAACGGTTTGACGAGGATGCACTTCGTATCCTGCGTGCAGTCCGGTTTGCGGCACAGCTTGATTTTGTAATTGAGAATCAGACGCGGGAAGCGATGCGCGATCAGGCAAAGTTCCTGAAGGATATCAGTGCAGAACGGATTTGTACTGAGCTTACGAAGATGATCGTTTCGAAGCATCCGGAACGGCTGGAGGAAGCGTACGAGCTGGGACTCACCAATATATTTCTGCCGGAGTTCGACCGGATGATGCAGACGCCACAGAATAACCCGTATCATCTGTATGATGTCGGTCGTCATACGCTGCAGGTGATGCGGGCAGTATCAGCAACACCTGTCCTGCGTTATGCGGCGTTGCTCCATGATGTTGGAAAACCAGAATGTAAGACGACAGACGAAACAGGAGTCGATCATTTCTATGGACATCAGGAACTCTCTGCGAAGATGGCGCGCACGATTCTGCGTCGGTTAAAGCTTGATAACGATACGATCGATCAGGTTTGCAGACTGGTGAGAAATCACGATTATGGACTCTCCGGGGACGGACCGGGGATGAAGAGCTTCCGCCGGTTTGTGGCACAGCTTGGCGCGGAGCATTTCGCAGATTTTCTGGAGATCCGAAAGGGCGATATGGCAGGTCAGAGTGCGTATCATCTCGAACAGCGCAGACAGGTGATCGCGCATATGGAAGCGATGTATGCAGAGATCATAGAACAGAAGCAATGTTTGAAACTGTCGGAACTTGAAATCAGTGGAAAAGATCTCATCGCGATCGGTGTAAAACCGGGGCCGGATATGGGACGCATTTTGAAGGCACTGCTGGACCGGGTACTTGAAGAACCGGAATTGAATACAAGAGAACAATTATTGGCGATTGTAAAGGAATCGTATCTATAGATGCGGACGATCAATCGGAATGAATCCGCCCTTCCCGGCATACAATTAACAAGACTGATGTTGGGAGGGGATTTTTTGTGGCTGAAAAAATGTCGGAAGTATTCGAGATGTACGATGTGAGATTGGATCACATAGGACGGGGACGGGGAGCGATGCTGCTGCAGACGGACAAAGGGGTGCGCCAGATCCGGGCAACGACAGCCGGAGAAAAACGGCTGCAGGCAGAGTATGATTTTAAAGAGCATATGTATCTGGCAGGCTTTCCACATATTGACCGGCTTGTGAAAAATGTGGAGAATGAACTGATTACATACGATCGTTATGGGAATCCGTTTGTGATGCGGATGTTTTTTGACGGTCGTGAGATGGGTGTCAGCAACAAAAATGAAATCATGCTTGCGGTTGATAATCTGGTTGCCCTGCATCGGGCTGGACGTACGGTCTGGCAGGAAGTTGATCGCGATATGCAGATCCGGGAGAAGAATGATGTTAAGCGTCGGAACCGGGAAATGAAGAGAGTACATAATTATATTGCGAAACAGAGTCCGAAACGGGAATTTGAATCTTTGTTTATGCAGGCATTTCCGTACTTTTATGAGCAGGGGCTGAACTGTGAACAGGCAGAGGCGGGGACGGCAGGCAAATCTGAACATATGGGATATTGTCATGGCACTTACAATCATCATAGTGTCCTTGTATGTGGGACAGCCGATGCGCGCTATATCGCAACGATTAATTTTGAAAAATATCATATCGGGAACCAGTTGCAGGATCTGTATTATTTCATTCGGAAAACCGTGGAAAAAAATGGATATGCGTTTGCACTGCTCACTGCGATCTTAGAACGGTACCAGCAGGGAATCCCATTGCAACAGATGGACGTTGCGTATATTTGTGGACTCTACCGGTATCCTGAAAAATTCTATAAGCTCTCAAATCAATATATGAATGGTTCGAAGACACGCATTTCTCCGAAAATGGTCGAGAAGTTGAACCGGATCATGGAAGAGGAAGAGAAGAAGCAGACGTTGCTTGAAAAATTATCTTCCTATAATATCTCGAAAAAATGAATATATAATCTTCACATTTGCAAAATAATCTTGTATAATACAGAAGTTAAGGTGGTTTTATGGATAAGCGGAAGATACAATATGGAATCGTTGTGTTGATGCTTGCGTTCGTGTTCGTGGGCTGTGGGCAAAAAAAGAAGAATGATGTCAAGGTCTATGAGAACACGGAGGAAGTCACGGCAGATCATGAAGAGGCTTCCATGACGGCAATCATAACGAGCATGGACATGGAAAATAATCAGATGCATTTTGTATCGGTGCTGGATGGTACAGATATAACATTGCAGTATCATGGCGGTGTGCGCGTGACAGATACGACGGGCGCGGATATCGGCATTGACAATGTTGCCTGTGGAAATGTCGTGGATATCGTGTATTATATGGATACAGAGAAGCTGGTCAGTATCGCGAAGAATGCGAAGGTGAAGACATATACACAGATTAAGAAGTTCCTGTACCGGCAGGATGACCATACCGCTGTCTATAATGGAAATCGTTTCCCGGTATCGGATTATGCACAGGTATTTGATGGGGATCAGGCGCTTTCTCTCGTGGATGTAAACACAGAGGATGAGGTGACGCTGTCCTTGTGGAATGGCAATCTGGTGTCCGTGATCATTACGAAGGGGCACGGGTATGTCCGGCTGTTAAATCAGGGGACATATGTTGGCGGATTTGTAGAGATTGGAAAAGATGTGATTGTTCCAGTTACTGCAGATATGCTGGTAGCAGTCGGGGAAGGCGATTATACACTTCGTATCAGTAAAAATGGATATTCCGGAGAGAAGAGTATCCGTGTGACAAAGGATCGCGAGTTAAATGTAGATATCTCAGATATTGCAATTCCATCCGGAACGGTAACGTTTGCTGTGACGCCGGAGGATGCGAATGAAGTCATCAAGGTTGATGGCGAGGTGATCGCGAACCGGACGTATACCGGATTGTACGGCGATCATGAATTAAGCATTACAGCGGATGGCTATGACAGCTTCCGTGGAAGCTTTAAAATCACAGAGACGATGAAAACCTTGCGCGTAACCTTGCAGCAGGAAACGACCGAAGAGACAACGGAAGATACGACTGAGGCAACGACGCAGGAGGGACAGACAACTGCATCCGGGCAGATTACGACGCAGACGACTGCAACGACACAGGGATCACAGACGACCACTGCGACGACGCAGAGTGGGCAGACGACGGAGTCCGCGGAGCAGGGTAATAAAATTACGATTAAAAAACCGGAAGGTGTGGGCGTATATTTCGACGGCGATTATGTCGGAATCGCACCGGTGTCGATCAGGAAGACAGCGGGAACACATACGATCACGCTATACAAAGCCGGTTATTTGATAAAAAGTTATACAATACAAGCCGAAGATAACGGCAAAGACGATGAATATAGCTACGCGGATCTGATATCCGTGCTGGACTAAATAGTAGGAGGAACATCATGGACATGGATTACAAAAAGGTTTATGAAGAATGGCTGACAAACCCATTTTTCGATGAGGCGACAAGACAAGAGCTGGCAGCAATTAAGGATGACGAGAGAGAGATCAAAGAGCGTTTCTACATGGATCTCGAATTCGGAACAGCTGGATTGCGAGGCATCATTGGTGCCGGAACAAACCGTATGAATAATTATATTGTTGCAAAGGCAACACAGGGACTTGCAAATTATATCAAACAGCGTAAGAAGCAGGCGAAGGGTGTTGCGATTGCATATGATTCCAGACACTGTTCACCAGAGTTTGCAGATGTAGCAGCCTTGTGTCTGGCAGCAAACGGTATCAAGGCATATGTGTTTGAGTCTCTTCGTCCAACACCAGAGCTTTCTTTTGCAGTCCGTTACCTTGGTTGTGTGGCAGGTATTAACGTAACAGCCAGCCACAACCCACCAGAGTACAACGGATACAAGGTATATTGGGAGGATGGTGCACAGATTACACCTCCACATGATGCGGGTATCATGCGTGAGGTAAAGGCAATCTCTGTACAGGATGCCATTACAATGCCAAAGCAGGAAGCAATCCATGAAGGTTTGTATGAAGTCATCGGCAAGGAAATCGATGATGCATATATGGCAGAGCTGAAGAAGCTTGTACTGCATCAGGAGTGCATCGACAAATACGGAAAAGAATTAAAGATTGTATATACACCATTGCATGGAACGGGAAATATCCCAGCCAGAAGAATTCTGCGTGAACTTGGCTTTGAGAATGTATATGTTGTTCCAGAGCAGGAATTGCCAGATGGCGATTTTCCAACTGTAAGCTATCCAAACCCGGAGGCAGCAGAAGCATTCGAGCTTGCACTTGCACTTGCAAAGCAGCATGACGCAGATCTCGTTCTCGCAACGGATCCAGATGCAGACCGTCTCGGTGTGTATGTAAAGGATAAGGATGGCGAGTATCACTGCCTGACCGGAAATATGTCGGGAAGTCTGCTTGCGGAATATGAGCTCAGCCAGATCAAGGCGACAAAGGGACTGCCGAAGGATGGCGCACTGATCAAGTCTATCGTTACAACAAACCTTGTAAATGAGATGGCGAAGAGCTACGGCGTGAAGCTCGTAGAGGTTCTGACAGGATTCAAGTTCATTGGACAGAAGATGTTGGAGTTTGAGACAAAACATAATGGCACATATCTCTTCGGATTTGAGGAGAGCTACGGATGTCTGATCGGTACACATGCCAGAGATAAGGATGCGATCGTAGCAACGATGGCACTCTGTGAGGCAGCTGCATATTACCGTTCACAGGGCAAGACTTTGTGGGATGCCATGATCGATATTTATGAGAAGTATGGTTATCATGTAGATGCGATCCATACACTGACATTAAAGGGTATCGAAGGTCTGGAGAAGATCAAGAGTATCATGGATCAGTTAAAGTCTCATACACCAAAGGAGATTGCAGGCTTAGAAGTGCTCTGGGCACGTAATTACGACAACGATACAGCGACAAACATGAAGAATAAGGCGGTTGTTCCAACCGGACTTCCGAAGTCAAACGTTGTATATTACGAGCTCGAAGGTGGCGCTTGGCTTTGCGTCCGTCCATCCGGTACAGAGCCAAAGATCAAATTCTACTATGGCGTTATCGGTAGGGATTTCGATGATGCACAGAAGAAGTCAGAGGAATTTGGCGAAGCAGTCAACAAGATGATTGAATACATGATGTAAGAGTATGAAAGCGATTTCGGGAACCCGAAGGGTGAAGAAATCGCTTTTGTTATAGTGAAAGAAAATGAAGGGAAGATGACATGCTGCAACTGAAGAACATAGTAAAGGACTATGGAGAGGGCGATTCAAAGGTACAGGCATTAAAGGGAGTCAGTATTAATTTTCGGGCAAATGAATTTGTTTCGATTCTTGGACATTCCGGTTGTGGAAAGACAACACTCTTGAATATCGTGGGAGGGCTCGATCAGTACACCGATGGCGATTTGATAATCAAGGGAAAAACAACAAAGAAATACAAGGATAAGGACTGGGATACCTATCGGAACCATAGCGTTGGTTTTGTATTCCAGAGCTATAATCTGATCATGCACCAGACGGTGCTGCAGAATGTCGAGCTGGCATTGACCTTGTCGGGTGTCTCGAAGAGCGAGCGCAGACGCCGGGCGAAGGAAGTGCTCGAGAAGGTTGGACTCGGTAGCCAGATCCATAAAAAGCCAAATCAGATGTCCGGTGGACAGATGCAGCGTGTGGCAATCGCGCGTGCACTGATCAATGATCCGGAGATTCTGCTTGCGGATGAACCGACCGGTGCACTTGATACAGAGACAAGCGTGCAGATTATGGATCTTCTGAAGGAGATTGCAAAAGACCGTCTCGTTATTATGGTTACCCATAACCCGGAGCTTGCAGAGCAGTACAGTACACGAATTGTTAAGCTGTTGGATGGTGAGATTACAGATGATAGCATGCCGTATTCCGATGAGGAAGCAGCGAAGGAAACGTATGAGGAATTAAGCAAGAAGGACTTAAAGCATAAGCGGATGTCGTATTTTACAGCGTTGAATCTGTCCTTCAACAACCTGCTTACAAAGAAGGGACGAACCCTGCTTACCGCATTTGCAGGCAGTATCGGTATTATCGGAATCGCGCTGATCTTATCGTTGTCCGATGGGTTCCGGAATTATATCAAGAGCGTGGAGGAAGATACTCTTTCTACCTACCCGCTGGAGATCACGGATGAGTCCATTGACATGTCCGCAATGATGGGAATTATGCTCGGCACCGAGATGAAGAGTGAAGAAGAGCATGATATGGACAAGGTGTATTCAAACAACTTTGTCGGTAATTATATGAAGAATATGCTTGGTGAAGTCAAGGTTAACGACATGGTATCCTTCAAGGATTATATCGAGGAAGGTGACGGTCAGAAGATGAAGGACTACACCAGCGATATCATGTACACCTATGGCATTACGATTAACGCTTACAAAAGTGATGTAGAGAAAGAAGTCTATCAGGTCAATCCAAGTACCGTCTTTGACAGTATCGGATTTGGTTCGATGTCAGAGATGGATAACCTGGGTATGACAGGGACGCAGAGTACGACGAATGTCTGGTCCGAGATGATCAGCAATCAGGAGCTGCTCGAGAACCAGTATGATGTTGTAGCCGGACGCTGGCCGGAGAATTACGATGAAGTCGTGATGGTCGTGACGAAGGATAACGAGATCAGCGATTATGAGTTGTATTCGCTTGGCATCCGGGATGTCAGCGAGATGCAGGAGATGATGCGTGCGGCATTGAAGGGTGAGACGAAGACGTATCCAAACACCTCGTACACCTATGATGACCTGCTGAGCCTCACCTATAAGGTAATTCCATCTTCCGATTTTTACGAATACGATGATTCAGAGAAATGTTATGTGGATAAGAGCGATGATGCTGATTACCTGAAAGATAAGATCAAAAATGGTCTGGATATCAAGGTGGTTGGTATCGTCCGTCCGAATGAGGATGCAACGGTACATTCGATCACAACGACGATTGGTTATACGCATGCACTGGTGGAGAAGTTGATGGATCTGTCGAGAGACAGCGAAGTTGGCAAGGCGCAGCTGGATGATCCAGATAAGAATGTATTTACCGGCTATGAATTTGGTGCAGATCTGAACGAGGAGGCACAGAAGGAAGCTGAGCAGCAGGCGCAGGATGCAATGAGCGAGATGGGAATCGCAGACATGACAGAGGATCAGCTGTATGAATATATGGCGAGCCTTCCGGCAGATCAGTTGAAACAGTTCATGCAGACGATGACGGAACAGACGCAAAGTGTGTCAAACAGCATGTCGCTGTCCGATCTGAAATCTGCTGAGAATGCGACCTATGATGACAACCTTGTCACACTTGGTATCGCTTATGAGAATGATCCGAAGGTCATCCGCATCTATCCGATCGATTTTGAGTCGAAGGAAAAGATCATCGACGTGATCGAAGAATATAACGATATGGTGAAAGCAAACGGCGAAGAGGAGAAGGAAATCTCTTACACAGATATGGTAGGAACGATGATGTCTTCCATCAGTACGATTATCAATGCGATTTCGTATGTGCTGATGGCGTTCGTGGCAATCTCGCTCGTGGTAAGCTCGATCATGATTGGTATCATCACATATATTTCCGTATTGGAGCGGACGAAGGAGATTGGTGTGCTGCGAAGCATCGGTGCATCGAAGAAGGATATCTCGCGTGTATTTAACGCGGAGACGATTATCATTGGTTTCGTGGCAGGTTTGATCGGTATTGGAGTTACCGTGCTCCTGAACATCCCAATCAATGCAGTCATTCACCATTTTGCAGGACTGACCGGCGTTGCGAAGCTTCCGGTTACAGGTGGTGCGCTCTTGGTTGCAATCAGCGTTGTGCTGACGATGATCGGTGGATTGATTCCGTCGCGTGTAGCATCAAAGAAGGATCCAGTGGAAGCATTGCGGAGTGAGTAAATAGTTATTCGAAAAGACGTGTTACAGGAGGATTTCGAATATGAGAACATTTGAAGATATAAAGATTGCGGTTGCAGGAACCGGCTACGTCGGATTGTCACTTGCAACCCTGTTGTCTCAGAAGCATACGGTGACAGCGGTGGATATCGTGCCTGAGAAGGTGGAGAAGATCAATCATAAGATTTCTCCGATTCAGGACGATTATATTGAGAAGTATCTGGCAGAGAAGGAGTTGCATCTGACAGCAACCTTAGATGGAGGGACAGCATATCGCGATGCGGATTTTGTCATCATTGCTGCGCCGACAAACTACGACAGTCAGAAGAACTTCTTCGATACCACAGCGGTGGAAGCCGTGATTGAACTTGTGCTGAAGGTGAATCCGGAAGCATTTATGGTAATCAAATCGACGATCCCGGTTGGTTATACGGAGTCAGTAAGAAAGAAATATCAGACAAGCCGGATTCTGTTTTCTCCGGAATTTCTGCGGGAGTCCAAGGCACTGTATGACAATTTGTATCCAAGCCGTATTATTATTGGTACAGATAAGTCGGATGCAGAAGTAGATGCGGCGGCGCATACTTTTGCACGGTTGTTGCAGGAGGGCGCAGAAAAGGAAAATATTGATACGCTGTTTATGGGATTTACGGAAGCAGAAGCGGTCAAGCTTTTTGCAAACACCTATCTCGCCCTACGTGTATCCTATTTCAATGAGTTAGATACTTATGCAGAGATGAAAGGGCTGGATACCCAGGCAATTATTGATGGTGTGTGCCTGGATCCGAGAATCGGAACACAGTACAACAATCCGAGCTTCGGTTATGGTGGGTACTGCCTGCCGAAGGATACGAAACAGCTGCTTGCGAATTATGACAGTGTGCCACAGAATATGATGACGGCGATTGTGGAGAGTAACCGGACGCGGAAAGATTTTATTGCGGGTCGTGTGCTTGAAAAAGCCGGTTATTACAGCTATGGCGCGAACAATGAATGGAATGCTGAAAGTGAGAAAAAAGTTACGATTGGTGTCTATCGACTCACGATGAAATCAAATTCGGATAATTTCCGTCAGAGTTCGATTCAAGGCGTGATGAAACGTGTGAAGGCGAAGGGGGCAAGTGTAATCGTATATGAGCCGACACTACCGGATGGAACGACATTTTTTGGCTCTAAGATCGTAAATGATCTGGTAGAGTTTAAGAAACAGAGTGATGCAATTCTTGCAAACCGTTACAGCGCAGAGCTGGACGATGTGCAGGAAAAGGTATATACAAGAGATATATTTCGAAGAGATTAAAGGCTAAGAGGAGGGTAAACATGAAAAAGTATGATTATTTAGTGGTAGGTGCCGGACTTTACGGTGCGGTGTTTGCACAGCAGGCAAAGGAAAAAGGGAAAAAGGTGCTTGTGATTGACAAGCGTCCGCATATTGCCGGAAATGTGTACACAGAGGATGTAGAGGGTATCCATGTACACAAATATGGTGCGCATATCTTCCACACGAACAACAAAGAGGTATGGGATTATATTACGAAGTTTGCAGAGTTCAACCGGTTCACGAATTCACCGGTTGCAAATTACAAAGGCGAGCTTTACAGCCTGCCGTTTAACATGTACACATTTAATAAAATGTGGGGTGTGGTAACGCCAGAAGAGGCAGCGGAAAAGATCGAAGAGCAGAAAAAGGCAGCTGGTATCACGGAGCCTAAGAATCTGGAAGAGCAGGCAATCAGTCTGGTTGGAACAGATATCTATGAGAAGCTGGTAAAAGGCTATACGGAAAAACAGTGGGGACGCCCATGTACAGAGCTTCCTGCGTTTATCATCAAGCGTCTGCCAGTCCGTCTGACATTTGACAACAATTATTTCAATGCGCTGTATCAGGGTATTCCGATGGGCGGCTACACGAAGATGGTGGAGAACCTTCTGGCTGGTATTGAAGTAAAGGTTTCTACCGATTATTTTGCAAACAAAGCAGAGTATGATGCGATGGCAGAGAAGGTTGTCTATACAGGTGCCATTGATGCTTATTTTGATTATAAGCTTGGCGCGCTTGAATATCGTTCCGTGCGGTTTGAGACAGAACTTTTAGACAAGCCAAACTTCCAAGGAAATGCGGCAGTGAACTACACAGATGCTGAGACACCTTGGACACGTATCATCGAGCATAAATGGTTCGAGTTTGGCAAGGATGATGCAGGCAATGATCTGCCAAAGACCGTTGTTTCACGCGAATACTCTTCTGAGTGGAAGGTGGGCGATGAGCCATATTATCCGGTAAATGATGAGAAAAATGGCGCGCTGTATCAGCAGTACAAGGAGCTTGGCGAGCAGGAGGAGCATGTGATCTTCGGCGGACGTCTTGGCGAGTACAAGTATTATGATATGGATGCAGTAATCGCATCTGCACTTGCAATGAGTGAGAAAGAGCTGGGCAAATAACAGCAATACGATAACAATCAAAAAGAGCAGTTGGAAACAGATATGTGTTCCAGCTGCTCTTTTGGCTTCTGTGAATTTGTTTTGCGAAAGCTCAAAAGTGTTATCGTAACAGTTCCAGAATTGTATTTACCATCAGGTCGTTCTGCATCGGATTCATGATTGAGAATCGTACAAAATGCGAATCCAGGCCGTGAAAATTCTCGCAGTTCCGAAGGACAATGCCCTTCAGATTGCAATGTGCCAGCAGGGATTTTGCAGTGACATCCTCTTTTAGAATCTGCATCAGCGCGAAGTTTGCACTCGGTTTGAACAACCGCAGATTCTTGTTTGTATTCATTGCTGCGTAGATCAGGTTGCGCTCGGTAAAGATGCGGGAGTGCGATTCGTGGATGTAGGCGGTATCCTCCAGCATAGCAGTACAGGCAGCTGCGGTCAGACAGGAAATGCTGTTTGGTGTGGCGGTCATATTGATGATCGTCATGTTTGTTTCGTTGTTCATGATCGCATAAGCAAGTCGCAGTCCTGGTACAGAGAAGAATTTGGATACGCTGCGCAAAATAATCAGGTTATCATAGGTATTTACCAGAGAGATCGCAGTGTTACGCTCATAGTTCTCTGTAAATTCAATGTACATTTCGTCGAGTAAAAGTGCGATGCCAAGCTCCTTGCATGCGGCTGCAAGTTTCTCGATATCTGCTTTTGATATAAGCTGGGAGGTTGGATTGTTTGGATTTCCGAGGATCACAATATCGTATGTATCCGATAAGTGTGCAATAAAATCATCCATATCCAGATGGTAATCCTGATTGATGTCCAGCTCATAGAAGTCTGTTTCGCAACCATACACGGATAATACATGTTCATAATCCGTGGCTGATGGGATCGGCAGTAAAGCCTTCTTTGGTGCAAGAAGTGCAACAAAGAGACGCAGCAGATCAGAGCTGCCGCTGCCAAGCACCAAATGCTCTGGCGCACAGCAGGCATAAGAAGCGATGGCGTTCCGTAAAGGGTCGTAGTATGTGTCAGGATAGCGACCGACCGCGCTGATATTTTCCATGATCGCGCGTGTCACGCTGTCCGGGACACCGAGTGGATTGCAATTTATGTCATATCGCACAGTCTCATACTGTTCGATGCGAAGTGGTCCGTTGCTCATAGTTTCCTCCTAATAATTAGAAAACAAACCATTTATATCCCTGTCTTGAAAAAAGAAAGGGGGTTTGTTATAATGTGATATGTGTTAAAAGGGGATAGTGGGTGAACTATACCCTCATATCGATAATTATACCTATTAAATAGACGAATGACAAGTAGGTTTTCATTACGAAGCCGAGAAATAAAGGAGATACCATGAAGGCGATAGTAGAACATTACGCAAAGGGCGAATTTCAGGTAGACCGGCCTGAGGTAGCGATATCAGAAAAGTTTTTAAAACTGAATATAGAATCGGGAACTTTGTACGAAGGTGTCTTCACGGTGAACAGCACGAATGACCACGTCATCAAAGCGATGGTGTATGATAGCCGCTATATGCTGCGGTTCAACCAGCATACATTTATTGCGAAGAATTTTGATGTCGGATTCACATTCGATGCAACCTGTTTGGAAGCAGGTAAAAATTACAAAGGACATATCAGTGTCATTACGGACGGCGGAGAATTTAAGATTCTGTATGATATTGACATCACGACACCATATGTAAAATACGGAGATCAGAAGATCGATGATCTTTTCAAATTTGCGACACTCGCTGAGAGCAACTGGGCAGAGGCGGCGCGTGTATTTGTGCGCGATGATTTTAAGCGTACATTTATCAACCGCGATCCGGTGATCAAGCAGATCTACAACAGTCTGATGGAAAGCCAGTCGGTCAATCAGGCTTTGGAGGAATTCCTCGTCTATGTACACAAGAAACGTGCGCTGACATTGTCAGTATCCAAGGCGAAGATCAATCTGGAGTTCCCGGAGGAGCTTTCCAAGATTTCGATTAACATCAGCAAAAACACATGGGGCTACAGCAGTTCAACGGTACGCTCCACCGAGGATTTCATTATTCCAGCGAGAAAGGTAATTACAAGTGCCGATTTTTATGGCAATCTGTATGCTTTGGATGTACTGATTTCACCGGAGAATATTCCGGACGGCGTGACATCCGGCAGAATCATTATCGAGAATGTCTACCAGACAATCGAGATTGAGATTAACCTGTCCAAGCCGACAGAAAAAGAGATAAAAGTGTCCAAACCGGGCAGCAAAACACATCTGATTAAGTCGAATCAGGTGCGCTTGATTACGACATATATGGATTACCGCATGGGCAGAATCCAGCTTCGGGAATACATTAGCACGACCTTATTTGCATTTAACAATCTGGCACGCTATGTACCAGAGGAAGATCTGTACCGTCTGGGAACAATGCATATGAACATTATGCAGGGAGAGACAGAGAAGGTAGAACAAGAATTCCTGCGTATCGAGGCGGATGTCGATAACTCTGGAATGAACAACAAGCAGAGTTGTTATTATGCATATCTGAAGGCGATGGTTGGCAAGGACCGCCGTGCGACCGAACAGGCAAAGGAACTGATTCGCAGAAGCTACCACACAGAGGATGACAAGATCTTCTATTTCTGGTTGCTGCTGTTTGTGGATGATACTTATAATAACGATCAGACCGCTTTGTATCGGGAAGTTAAAAACCTGTATGAGCAGGGATACAACAGCCCGCTTATGTACATGGAGCTTTGCGAAGTCTTAAACAACAACCCGTTGCTGCTGAAGCATATTACAGATCTTGAGGTTACAACGATCCGATGGGGATTGCGCCACCAGTATCTGTCGGACGAAGTGATCGAGGCGTTTATCCAGCTTGCGGCATCATTCCGTCAGTTTGATGCGAAGATTTTCGAGATCATGGATAGCATTTACTCCAAGAAAAAGAGTGACGAGGTGCTGTCAAGTATCTGCTCGATGCTGATCAGCGCAGGAAAACTGGATAACAAGTACCATCGGTTCTACCGGGATGCAGTGGAACGCAACCTGAAATTTATCGGGCTGAATGAGTGCTTTGTCAAGAGTATGAATTTCTCCAGATATGATCTGATACCGCAGTCGGTATTGATGTATCTGAATTATAAGAATACACTTTCCGAAAAAGAGCTTGCGTACTTGTATGCGAACGTAATTTACAACAAGTCCCAGCACATGAAGGTGTACCATGAATATGCGACAACAATGCAGGATTTCATGGAGAATATGATTATCAGCGGCAAGGTCAGCGATGATCTGACTGTGCTTTATGATGAGTTCTTGGAGCCAGAGACGGTCAGTCCGCTTTATGCGAGCAAGCTGATCAACATTATCTTCCGTCGGAAGCTTGTTTGCTTTAACAAGGGCGTGCGTGCCGTGATCGTGACGCATCAGGAGTTAGAGGAAGTACAGCGCGTACCGATCGTAAACGGCGAAGCATATGTGGAGATTCTGTCGAACACGGCTTCCATTATCTTCGAGGATAGCGCGGGGAACCGGTATGCGGGATCTATTCCGTATCGACTGGAACGTATTGTAGATGAAAATGCATATATGGATATCTGCTGTAAATACAGTCCGCGGGATTACCGGGTGCTGCTGCATAACTATGAGCAGCTTGGTGATTTCACATTCAAGAAGGCAATCGAGGTCAATGCCGCACGAGATATTGTTAACTGTGATGAGATCTCCTATGATTACAAGCAGCAGGCATATCTGAATATTATTGAATATTACCATGAGAATCTGGATAACGAGGTGCTTACAAAGTATCTCGAAAAATTGGATATCGAATACTTAAATCACGCAAATGCACGTGTGATGATCGCTTACATGGTCGATATGAACATGTTCGACAAGGCATTTCAGGCGGTGAAGCTGTATGGCTTCGATGAGATCGACAGTGAAGAGTTGTATCGTCTGGCGGATTATGGTGTGGAGGACAGCAATGGCTTCTTAAATGAGGATCTGCTTTCCATCTGTATCCATCTGTACAAATCCGGTAAGGTCAATGAGCGGATTTTGGTATATATCATCAACCATTATAAGGGTGACTTGGAAGAATTGGCAGGTATTTTTAAGACGGTGCGTAACCGTGTCAGAGATATTTCCCTGCTGGCAGAAAATACATTGGCACAGATGATGTTCGCGATGGGAAATGTCGAGTACATCTACGATATCTTTACCGCGTATTATGCAGGCAGAAACCGTGGACTGGTCGTAAAGGCGTTCCTGCGGTTTGCATGCTATAACTATCTAATCAAAGATGCACAGATTCCAAGTGGTGTCTTTGACTGTCTGTATCAGGAGATTCAGAAGGGCAATATCGAGGATGAGATTTCCCGTATGTCCATGCTGCATCACTTCTCGAAGCTGGATCGTTATACGGGCGAGCAGAAGACGTGGATCAAGGATGCGGTTGGCAAGTTTATGGATGCAGGCAAGCTGCTTCCGTTCTACAAGAGCTTCCAGTCCTTTATCAAGCTGCCACAGGATGTCATGCTCAAGACCTATCTGATCTACAAGAGCGAGCCGGGCAAACAGGTAACAGTGAAGTACGCATTTGATACTGGTTCCAGACAGAATCTGATCTACAAGACAGAGCTTCTGGATGAGATGATTCCGGGCATGTATGTGAAGGAATATGTCGTGTTCCACGGCGAGCGCCTTGTCTATGAAATCTCGGATGATAAGCAGGGTACTTCTTATGTGGTAGAGAGTGAATCGCTGAAGTCCAAAGCGTTTAACCGCAAAGACCGGAACCGCTTTGAGATTATCAACAGCATGCTTGTCAATCAGGAAATGCGGGAAGATAATGAGCTGTTAGAGACATTGGATGTTTACCTGAATACGGTACATCTGTTTGAAGAGAATTTGAGTATATTGTAATATCGCGGGGAAACCTGTGGATTGCAATGCATAGAAATAGATATAAGTACGAAAGGAAAAAGACATGTCAGAGGCGTATTATATAGGCATGGATCTGTGTTCGGATTCCACGCAGATTAGTTTTTATAACGACATCTCGCGCGAGCCGGAGACAGTCAACCAATTAAATAACAAAGAAACATATATGATGCCAAACATCCTTTTCTTCGGCTTAGAGACCGGAGAGTGGTATGTTGGCTCCGAAGCTTCCGAGGCACGTTTCAAGGAGCAGGGTATCGTGTTGGATGAGCTGTTTCAGAATGCGCGCAGTGAGGAGACTGTTGAGGTGCACAATACGCGTTACAGTTATCGCAAGCTGTTTTTAATGATGCTTAAAATGCATGTCGATTCTTTCCTGTATCGTTATGAGGGCGCGACGGTAAAGAAGCTTGTCATTACGATTCCAGAATATAACAAGGATCTGTTCCGTGTACTTTCAACGTTTTACAAGGAGCTTGGTGTCGAGAAGGAGCAGGTGGAGATCACGAGCCATCTTGACAGTGGTCTGTATTACATTTTTAATCAGGATGAAAGCCTGCGCACAAACAGTGTGGGATTGTTTGATTACAATACGGATGGCCTGCATTATTACAGAATTGATATCTCGCATGGACACGAACTGAACACGATCAGTGTCACACATGAGGACTATTCTGAGAATTTCAATCTGGCAGCCTTCGGCGGTGACAATATCCTGATGGATATTACATTTGCAAAGATTGTGGCAAATGAGACAAAGAAAACATACATTTCGGCCATTTATCTGACCGGACTCGGATTCTCCGAGAAATGGCTGAACAAATCACGCGAGCTTCTGACGCAGGGCAGACGTGTATTTGCCGGACAGAATATCTATACCAAGGGTGCCTGCTACAAGGCAGTCGGCGGTGAATATGGCGAATTTTATAAGAAGTATTTTGTAGAGACAAAGGAGAATGTGATCTTTGATGTCGGAATCTCTTCGGAGGACGAGGAGGATCGGTTTATTCCGATCGCCTTGGGCGGCAGACAGTGGTACAACATCCACGGAAAGATCAGTATTATATTGGATGATACAGAGTCCCTGACTTTGGTATACCGGAACCGGAAGACCGGAGAAGAAGAGCGGGAAGTCGTGAAGCTGCACGGAATCCCGAAACGTCCGAACAAGACGTCTAAGTTCTCCGTGGAGGTGGAATTTGAGAATCCACATCATGGCGCATTTATCATTAAGGATGTTGGATTTGGAAAATTATTCCCGACCACGAACAAGATTTATCGTAAGGAGTTTGATGTTTAATGTCAAAAATTATCTTATGTACAAGAAAAGAAGCATCGCATCCGTTCATCTTTCTGAATACGAAGGTGGAGATCAACACCTACGAGGAGCTGTGCTTTTATATCTACAATAATACCGTGCTGATCTCGAAGTCTTCTCTGTCTGAGAAGCTGTTTGACTGGATTCGGGATGAGCTGGATATGCCGGAGCTTGCAGCGAAGCTGGTAGCACTTTCGAACAAGGCGACATTTGCACAGGATCTGCTGGTTGAAATTTTAAATGCCGGGGATTACTATACACCGGACGAGATTGCAACTTATGTGGAAGCATGGCAGAAATATCGTCGGCTGACATCAAGTCAGCGTAAGAAATTAAAGGCAGACAGCTATCTTGGCTACCGCAGATACATCAAGGCGGCATCGATTTACGATGAGATTCTGGACAACCAGCAGGACATCACAGACAAGGTATTTCTTGGAAATGTCTATCACAACCGAGGTGTGGCAGCAGCCAACAACATGGATGTGGAAGATGCAAAAAGCTATTTCATGAAAGCGTATGAATTAAATGGCAACGAGGAGAGTCTGCGCAGTTACCTGATCGTATTTTCGGCAGGGAACGATGCGACGACACTGAAGCAGGAAATGCGGAAGTTTGACCTCGATGAAGATAATTTTGAGAATTTGATGATTGAGATCGGAGATTCGAATGAGGATGTCCGGGAGATGACAATCTTCTCTATGTTACAACGTGCGGTATACAACCGTATGAATAAGGACATGATCGATTACGACAAGCGAATGGATATTATACTTGGACAATTGAAGGATGAATTCAGAGAGCAGGCGATTTGATGGGAATGTTTCAGAAGATCAAGGCATACTTGAATGAAGATGATGCCGAATATGACGCCTTGATTGAAGAACAGGAACGCATGCGGGGAGAACGCAGAAAGCGCAGGAATCAGTCGAGGGCAGAACGAAATAAGGAAAAGGCGAAGCGGGCCGCGGAAAAAGCGGTGCTGAAAGAACGTGTTGATCCGGAGATCCGGCGGGAAGTCAAAGAGACGGTATCGTCGAATCGAGAGCGAAAGACCGTTGGCGATTTCTGTGAACAGTTAGTCGATACGAAATATCACATGGAGGATATGAAACAGGAGTACAAACTCGTGACGGATTATCTCGTTGATATTCAGCGAATCGAGGAACTGCCAGTGAATCTTGCAGTAGATATCATAGATACGGCGAAGGAGATTGAACGTCTTGACGGCAACCGTAGTAAATATCAGCAGTCAGAGAATCTGCTTACAACAGAGCAGTATCGTACGATGCAGCGGCTGGAGGATGACATTCCGGATACGATCAAAAACTTAAATGATATGGAGATGCGGGATTCCATGCTGAAAAACGACATGGGATATCTCGAGGGAGAAAAAGAAGATCTGAAATATGCACGTGTGGAGGATACTGACAATGCATACCGGATTCGAAGCGTTTTGATCGTGGTGCTGGTGTTATTCCTTTTGATTAGCATTACCTTGTTTGCGGTGGCGCTGCTTGCGAAGAAGGATGTGACATTGCCAGCGGCAATCGAAGGAACGATTGCGGTGATCTGCTTTGCCGTGTGTTATATCCAGTATGCAAATATCAACCGGCGCGTACAGGAAAACGACGCAAAGCTTCAAAGGGCAATCTCGTTACTGAATAAAGTCAAAGCAAAATATGTCAATAATACAAATACATTAGATTATATCTATGAAAAATACGACGTCAATTCCGGGAAGGAACTGATGTACCGCTGGGATCTGTACAACCAGATGCAGCGCGATGCAAAGAAATATTCACAGGCAAGCGAGAGCTATTATCTTGCGTGTGACAGGCTGGTAAAACAGCTTTCTGATGTTGGCGTGACCGATCCAATGGTCTGGAAGAATCAGACAAATGCACTGATCGACCGGCGGGAGATGGTTGAGATTAAGCATGGCTTGAATGTACGGCGGCAGAAGATCCGCGAGAAGATGGCAAGCTGTGAGAAGATCCGGCAGAATGCCACGGCGGCGTTAAAAGCAAGTATTGCAGCGAATCCGGGCATTGAAAGCTATATCCGGGAGTTGCTTGCGACCTACAATCTGGAATTGTAATTCCGGATTGCAGATACAAAACAAGAGAAGTTTGATTGTGTATTTTTATACACGACATCATTCATATATGGAGGAAGAAAGACATGGCTAAGGAATTAGAGAAGAACTACAACCCGGCGGAGATTGAACCGCGTCTGTATGAAAAATGGGTTGCAAACAAATATTTTCACGCGGAGGTAGACCGGAGCAAAAAACCGTTCACCATCGTGATGCCGCCACCAAACATTACCGGACAGTTGCATATGGGACATGCACTCGATAATACGATGCAGGATATCCTGATCCGTTTCAAGCGTATGCAGGGTTACAATGCACTGTGGCAGCCGGGAACCGACCATGCGGCCATCGCGACAGAGGTGAAGGTTATCGAGGCTTTGAAGAAGGAAGGCATCGACAAGGAAGACCTTGGACGTGAGAAGTTCTTAGAGCGTGTCTGGGACTGGCGTAGAGAGTACGGCGGCAAGATCGTCAACCAGTTGAAGAAGATGGGTTCATCCGCAGACTGGGATCGTGAGCGTTTCACGATGGATGAAGGAAATAACAAGGCAGTTACAGAGGTATTCTGTAAGCTGTATGAAAAAGGATATATGTACCGAGGTTCCCGTATCGTAAACTGGTGTCCGGTTTGTCAGACATCCATTTCCGATGCAGAGGTTGTACATGAGGAGCAGGATGGCTTCTTCTGGCACATCAATTATCCGGTTGTTGGCGAGGAAGGAAGATTCGTAGAGATCGCAACCACACGTCCGGAGACATTGCTCGGTGATACAGCCGTTGCAGTAAATCCAGAGGACGAGCGATACAAGGATATCGTTGGCAAGATGCTGAAGCTGCCACTCACGGACCGTGAGATTCCGGTGATTGCCGATGAGTATGTAGATAAAGATTTTGGAACCGGCTGTGTAAAGATCACACCGGCACACGATCCGAACGATTTCGAGGTTGGAAAGCGTCATAATCTCGAAGAGATCAATATTATGAATGATGATGCTACGATCAACAAGCTTGGCGGCAAGTATGCAGGCATGGATCGTTATGAGGCAAGAAAGGCAATGGTTGCTGATCTTGATGCACTCGGACTTCTCGTGAAGGTTGTACCACACAAGCATATGGTTGGTACGCATGACCGTTGTAAGACAACGGTAGAGCCACTTGTAAAGCCACAGTGGTTCGTCAAGATGAGCGAGATGGCAAAGCCGGCGAAAGAAGCAGTTGTAAGCGGCAAGCTGAAGCTGATTCCGGAGCGTATGGACAAGACCTATTACAACTGGCTGGATAATATCCGTGACTGGTGTGTATCCAGACAGCTCTGGTGGGGACATCGTATCCCGGCATATTACTGTCAGGACTGTGGGGAGACGATCGTATCGAAGGAGACCGTGTGCACTTGTCCAAAATGTGGAAGCAACAATGTAAAGCAGGACGAGGATACACTGGATACATGGTTCTCCTCTGCACTCTGGCCATTCTCTACACTTGGCTGGCCGGACAAGACGGAAGATCTGGACTACTTCTTCCCGACCGATGTACTTGTAACTGGATACGATATTATCTTCTTCTGGGTAATCCGTATGGTATTCTCATCGATCGAGCAGACAGGCAAGCTTCCGTTCCACACGGTACTCTTCCATGGTCTGGTCAGAGACGATCAGGGACGTAAGATGAGTAAGTCCCTTGGAAATGGTATCGATCCATTGGAGGTTATCGACAAGTATGGTGCCGATGCGCTCCGATTCACACTGATTACCGGAAATGCACCGGGTAACGACATGCGTTTCTACTGGGAGAGAGTTGAAGCAAGCCGTAACTTTGCAAATAAGATCTGGAACGCATCCAGATTTATCATGATGAATATTGAGAAGGCAGATATCACAGGTATTGATGCTGCCATGACCGCTGATGTCGATGCAGCGATGAAGCAGTACGGCTTCACACTTGCGGACAAGTGGATTTTGTCGAAGATGAATGATCTCGTTCAGGAGGTCACAGACAATATGGAAAAATTTGAGCTTGGTATCGCAGTATCAAAGCTGTACGATTTCCTGTGGGAGGAGTTCTGTGACTGGTATATCGAGATGGTAAAACCAAGACTCTGGGATGACGCAGACGAGACAAAGGCAGCAGCACTCTGGACATTGAAGACGGTCCTTACAACTGGTCTGAAGCTGTTGCATCCATATATGCCATTTGTAACAGAGGAGATCTTCTGTACACTGACCGACGAGGAATCTATCATGATCTCCAAGTGGCCGGAATATGACAAGGCATTTGATTTCAAGGCAGATGAGGCTGCTGTGGATAAGATCAAGGAAGCCGTACGTGGCATTCGTAATGTGCGTACAGAGATGAACGTTGCACCGAGCAGAAAGGCAAGTGTCTATGTTGTATCGCCGAAGGAAGACATTCGTGCAATCTTTACGGCAAGTAAGAATTTCTTCGCTATGCTTGGCTATGCAAACGAGGTACATGTACAGGCAGATAAGAGTGGAATCGCAGATGATGCGGTATCGGTTGTGATCCATGATGCAGCGATCTACATTCCATTTGCAGAGCTTGTGGATATCGAGAAGGAGATCGAGCGTCTGACGAAGGAACAGACAAAGTTAGAGGCAGAGATCAAGCGTGCATCCGGTATGCTTGCAAATCCAAAGTTTGTAGATAAGGCACCTGCAGCAAAGGTTGAGGAAGAACGTGCAAAGCTGCAAAAGTATACAGAGACATTGGAGCAGGTAAAGGAAAGACTTGCGAATATCGCAAAATAGTCACTGGGAGAGGCTGTTTGAAACGGCAACAGGTGAGAATCGATGAATAACGAAAAGATCTTAAAAAAGAAAATACAACAATATCTGCTGATGCCATTGGCACTGACTGTGCTTCTGGTTGGCATGGTGATCGTGCTGTATGTACATGACAAAAAGAGCGGTGCGATTGCCGCTGCGGCAGTTTTTATCTTCGTTGTATGTGAGATTATATTTTTCATTGTAATGAAGGCGGCGATCATGCCGGTTGTCTTCCGGTTTGCGCTGGAACAGGGGCAGATACAGAAGGAGCTTTTGAAAGAGCTGGATATTCCGTATGCGCTGCTGGATACGGATGGTAAGATTCTGTGGGGCAATGCAAAGTTTATCGAAGAGATTGGCGTTGGATCCAAGAAGCGGATTCGGAAAAACATTTCGGCATTCTTCCCGGCGGTGGATGCGGAGGCGTTATCGTCCGAGGAAATGCAGATGGATCTGGAATATAACGACCGTGTCTATCGGGCATTGTTGCGCCGTATCGATTTTTCCGAGGCGTTAGTGGATTCGGATGAGGATGCGATGGTCGATCATCAGGCAGATGCCATGATTACTTTGTATCTGTATGATGAAACAGAGCTTCGGATCTACAAGAAGGAAAATGAAGACCAGAAGCTTGTCGCAGGACTGTTGTATATTGATAATTACGATGAGGTTATGGAGAATACAGAGGAGGTTCGTCATTCGCTGGTGGAAGCACTGGTTGACCGACGAATCAACATGTATCTTTCCACGATCGACGCGATTGGAAAGAAGCTGGAGAAGGATAAATATTTCTTCGTATTCCGGCAGCAGTATCTGCCACAGCTTCGTGAGACAAAGTTTGCGATTCTGGACGAGGTAAAGAGTATCAATGTCGGAAACGAGATTCCAGTTACGTTAAGTATCGGTGTCGGTGCTGGAACAGACAGCTTTGCGCAGGCGTATGAGCGGGCGCGTACCGCAATCGGACTGGCACTTGGACGAGGCGGCGATCAGGCAGTTGTTAAATATGGTGATAAGACGACGTATTTTGGTGGAAAGAGTGCAGGAACTGAGAAGTCCGCAACCGTTAAGGCGCGTGTTAAGGCACAGGCGTTCCAGGAGCTTCTGACAAGTAAAGACAGTGTTATTATCATGGCACACAAACGACCGGATGCGGATGCGTTTGGTTCGGCAGTGGGCGTGTATCGTCTGGTTAAGACGTTAAATAAAAAGGCATATATCGTAGTGAATGAGGTGACCTCAGCCATCCGCCCGATCATCAGCGGATTTATGGGGAACAGCGTTTACGGCGATGATATGATCATCAACAGTGAACAAGCAATCAGCCGGGTAACTCCGAACACGCTGGTTGTCGTAACGGATGTGAATAAACCAAGCATGACCGAGTGTGAGGAGCTGCTCAGTCTGGCAAAGTCTATCGTGGTATTTGATCACCATAGACAATCGGACGAGGTGATCGAGAATGCAACACTTTCGTATATCGAGCCATATGCAAGCTCTGCATGTGAGATGATTGCGGAGATCCTGCAGTATATCGAGGGCAAGGTAAAGCTTCGTCCAATCGAGGCGGATGCCATGTATGCTGGTATCGTGATTGATACAGATAATTTCCTGACCAAGACGGGTGTGCGTACATTTGATGCAGCATCGTACCTGCGCCGGAGTGGTGCGGATGTCGTTCGTGTCAGAAAGATGTTCCGAAGTGATATGTACACGTATCGCCAGTTGGCAGAGGGCGTCATCAATTCGGAGATTTATATGGAGCATTTTGCGATTTCCACGGTCGATCCAAAGGAATCCGATGCACCGACGGTGGTTGCGGCGAAGGTTGCGAACGACCTGCTCAACATCGAAGGAATCCGTGCATCGTTTGTTACGACAGAGAAGGATGGCACGGTTTATATGAGTGCACGGTCGGTCGACGATGTAAATGTGCAGATTATTATGGAAAAAATGGGTGGCGGTGGACATGCAAATATCGCCGGAGCCCAGTTTACAAATAGTACAAATGAATTGGTATTGATCCAGTTAAAGACGCTTTTAGATGAGATGTATCGGGAAGGCGATATTTAGGAATTAAGGAGGAACCAGACATGAAAGTTATTTTATTGCAGGACGTAAAAAGCCTTGGAAAAAAAGATCAGATTGTAGAAGTATCCGATGGATATGCAAGAAATATGCTGCTTCCAAAGAAGCTTGGTATGGAAGCAACCTCAAAGAACCTGAATGATTTGAAGCTGAAGAAGGCACATGAGGATAAGGTTGCCGCAGAGGTGCTGGCAGACGCACAGGCACTTGCCGCACAGATTGAGAAGGAGAGCATCACGCTTTCCATCAAGATGGGTGAAAACGGAAGAACCTTTGGTTCCATTTCTTCCAAGGAAATTGCAGAGGCAATCAAGTCGCAGCTTGGACATGACATCGACAAAAAGAAGATTGTTATGAAGGATGCCATCAAGGCACCGGGCACACGTACGGTTGGAATCAAGCTGCATACAAAGGTAACCGCAGATCTTACCGTGAAGATTGAGGAAGCTTAATTTTATGGATGAAAATACGATAAGACGTGTACAACCGCATAATGAAAAGGCGGAGCAGGGAATCGTGGGAACAATGCTTGTAAACCGGGATGCGATTTCTGATCTGGTGGATATGCTGACAGGAGAAGATTTCTACAATAAGCAGTACGGAATTCTCTTCGATAACATGGTTGAACTGTACTCTGAGGGCGCAAGTGTTGATCCGATCACGCTGGTAGAACGGCTGAGGATGAAGGATATCCCGGAAGAAGTGGCAAACACAGTGACGCTGGCACAGTTAGTGCAGTCAGCGCCGTTATATGCTCCGGTGAAGGACTATGCGAAGATTGTCAAGGATAAGGCGACACTCCGACAGCTGATCAAGCTTTGTGAGAATACCGAGAAGGATGGATACCAGTCACAGGAACCGGTTGAAGTCATTATGGAGCGCGCAGAACAGAGTATCTTCAAGCTCGTGCAGAACCGAAACGGCTCCGAGGATACAGTGCCGATCCGCGAGATTGTGATGAATGTCATTCGTGAGATGGAGGAAGCGGCAAGAAACGATGGTAAGGTTACCGGTGTTCCGACGGGATTCCGGGATTTGGACAATATGCTGACTGGTATGCATGCCGGAGAACTTTTGCTTGTAGCAGCCAGACCTGCGATGGGTAAGACGGCATTTGTCTTAAATATTGCGCATCATCTGGCGGTTATGAAACATATTCCGGTTGGATTCTTCTCATTGGAGATGAGTAAGGAACAGCTGGCAAGCCGTATTCTGGCGGTAGATGCAATGGTTGATTCCAAGAGTATGAAGGTCGGCGATCTGTCGGATGATGACTGGGATAAGGTCATCGAAAGTACAGAGGCAGTTGCTAATTCGCCGTTATACATAGAGGAAAATTCATCGGTTACAATCTCAGAGCTTCGTTCAATCGCAAGAAAATGGAAGCAGAATTATGGAGTGCAGGTTATCATGATCGACTACCTGCAGTTGATGAGCCCAAGCCGTGCCGTGGAGAGCCGGCAGCAGTTTATCGCGGAGGTTTCCCGTGCATTGAAGAACTTGGCGAAGGAACTGAAGATTCCAATTATTGCATTGTCGCAGCTTTCCCGTGCGGTAGATGCAAGACCGGACCACAAGCCAGTGCTTTCGGATTTGCGAGAGTCTGGATCTATCGAACAGGATGCCGATGTGGTTATGTTTATTTATCGAGACGAATATTACAATCCGGAGACAACGACAAAACCGCAGACCGCGGAGATCATCATTGCCAAGCAGCGTAGTGGTGAGACGGGCAGCGTCGATCTTCGTTGGATTGGAAAATATACGAAGTTCGCAGATCCGGAGAAGCATTATAAAGGGTAATCTGTGGCGAGAAGCAGGGAGGCAAAAAACAGATGGGGAATCGATATAAGAGAATGGTAACACTTGGCATGATCAGTTTCACGGCGCTTCTGGCGTGGGGATACTGCATGCTTGCATATCGTTCACAGGCAGTCTATGTTGCGATAATCTCGCTTGTATTGGTGGGAAGTATCTATGCGTTGCTTCTGTCCTTTGTCGACATCAAAGTGGCGAAAGAACAGGCAATGCAGGAATATGTGACAAAGACCTTGCAGGAATATACGAAAAAAGAGGATACGGAGATCCTCAACGATATGGAACGTCTGGCAAAGGCGTCCTATGTCCAGCAGAGAAAGACAAACACCTATCTGTCTGCGCAGGCAGAGCAGTTGGATGAGGCGTTGAAAAAGACGATCAAGATTCTGATCAATTATGATCGGAAGAAGGAAGAGGAAGCAGCACAGCAGGCGGAGCAGATGCAGAAGGAACTGGAAATGCAGGCAGCATTGCAGGCACAGAAGGAGCCGGATCATACTGCACTGGTGCTGGAGGAGTTTGGCAAGCTGGCAGGCGATGTACAGGCAGTGGTTGCCCAGTTACAGCAGGTGACAGCCCAGCTTACTGCATTGCGTGAGGCAGTGGATGCGATCGAGATGCCGAAATATGTGGAGGCAGCACCATCAGTAGAGGCAGCATCGACAGCCGTTACCGCGGATGTGCAAAAACGAGTGCCGGAAGATGAGCAACCGGAAGTGGTGACGAATGTTGAGAATACGACTGAGACGGATGTACCAGAGTCACAGATCCCCGGTGGAATTGAGAATGATACAGCTGATGAGGCAGAACTAAAAATCGCAGATGATTCTCTGACTCAGACAGATGATACACCAGCAGAGGTAGAGGCAGCATCAACAGAAGAACCAGAAACGGTTGCAGAAGAGGCTGCACCAACAGAAGAAACAGAGCCTGCATTTAATACGGAGGACTTCTTCTCGCAGTTTGGCGGTAGTGCCGATAAGGAATTAAAGGAAGAGGCAGAATTCAAGGAAGAAGCAGCCAATACAGGTATGTTAGATCAGAGTATGATCGATGCTCTGCTTGGCAATCTGCAGGCAGATAAACCGGCAGAGGATGTGAAGAATGCAGATGTGATCCCGTTTCCACAACAGGGACAGACAGATCTGTCCACAGAGGAAGCACATGCGGAGGAAGTTGCAGAGGCAGTGCACGAAGTAGAGCAGGATATCACAGATACAACGATGAATATGGATGCAGAACCAGCACCGACAATGCCAGTGGACGACAATCCAAACCGGACACTGTCGCCAGAGGAGATTGCGGCGTTATTTGCATCTATGCAGTAAAGAATAGAGAATGAATCATTGCAAAAGTATCAGGGGTGGGTACTTTTGCAATTCTTTTATAGGAGGAAGTTACATGGAGAGAACAAAAGCGATCGTCAAATTCTTTTCGCAGGAACCAATTGAGAATGTGATGGTGATGATGAAATACATGCCGGAACGCGTGATTTTTCTCGGACACAAAGATAATATGATTACGAAGCAGATCCGGGATATCGAGCAGTTTCGTGACCACAAATATCCAGATGTGGAATTGGAATTTATTGAGGTACCAAAGGATGATCTCGATAACATTATAGGAACTCTGGCGGGCATTATCCGGGAATATCCGGGGATTCGGTTTGCTCTGACCGGTGGTAGTGAGATGCTTCTGATCGCGCTTGGGTGTATTTCCGCAAGAATGGAAGTCAGCAAGCTGCGTATCGATCCATTTACCGGAAAGGAAATTGATGTCCGTGGTTCGAAGGTGATCACGTCCGATTATCATTTTAATATCAGTATCGCGGAGGATATCATGCTGCATGGCGGTCTGCTCACGAAGGAGACGGGAAGTATCTCCGAGTGGAAATTTACCGATCAGTTCCGGGAGGATATCCGGATTATGTGGGATCTGTGCCGTAGATACCGTGGAGATTGGAACAAACATTGTGGAGTCATTGACGAACTTCGCAAGAACACACCGAACCAGCGGGAAGGTTGGAGTGAGTTATACATCAATCAGCTTGGCGATGCCATCCGTCTGCTGCGGGATCTGTATGAGATTGGCATGCTCAAGGATTACGAAGAACACGGGAAAAAAGTGATGTTTCGGTTCAAGAATAATCAGATCAAGAAGATTATCGCAAAGGCAGGAAACATGCTGGAGCTGCATGTCTATGAGGTAGCGACGCGGGAAGGTTACCTGTTCTCGGATGCGGTGATCGGTGCGCATATTGACTGGGATGGTGAGGTGCATGACACGATGAATCCCGGCTATGATACGATGAACGAGATCGATGTGATCTTGATGAAGCAGGTGTGTCCGATCTTTATCTCCTGCAAGAGTGGTAAGGCAGGTGGAAATGCGCTGCATGAGTTAGAGACCGTATCACGAAAATTCGGTGGCAAATATGCCAGAAAGGCACTTGTTTTAGCACGTGCCTGTGATAACACGACTGGCACGATGTTCTTCAAGCAGCGAGCAAGGGATATGCATATCTGGATCATCGATGATGTATTTCGGATGAGTGATGAGCAGCTGCTCAATAAATTGAAGAGGATATAAAGATAATAAAAGGGGCGTTTTATAACGCCCCTTTTTGCATTCTGCATAATACACTAATCTATATTAAAATTACATCTTCAACAGATTATCATTATCAAAATAATCAATCTTCATAGAGCGGCGGACATCTTCAAGTGTCTTGCCTGCCGTCTCTCTGGCTTTCTTGCTGCCAGCCTTCAGGATATCATAAACATCTGGAAGCTTCTGCTCCCACATCTTACGGCGCTCACGGATTGGAGCAAGCTCAGCCTGAAGCACATTGTTCAGGAACTTCTTCACCTTTACATCGCCAAGACCACCACGTGTGTAATGTTCCTTCAGCTCGTCCATACCAGAATACTCTGGAAGGAACTCTGCGAAATACTCTGGCTTGCTGAATGCATCGAGGTAGATAAATACCGGATTGCCTTCAACTTGTCCCGGATCTTCGACACGCAGATGGTTCGGATCGGTGAACATCGACATAACCTTCTTCTTGATATCCTCTGGCTCCTCTGCAAGATAGATGCAGTTGCCAAGAGACTTACTCATCTTTGCCTTACCGTCGATGCCAGGCAGACGCAGACATGCGCTGTTTTCCGGAAGCACGATCTTTGGGTCCGTCAGTGTCTCGCCATATACGGTATTGAACTTGTGTACGATTTCCTTACACTGCTCGATCATTGGCATCTGATCCTCGCCAACCGGTACGTGGGTTGCACGGAATGCTGTGATATCGGCTGCCTGACTGATTGGGTAGCAGAAGAAACCAACCGGGATGCTTGCCTCGAAGTTACGCATCTGAATCTCAGCCTTTACAGTCGGGTTACGCTGTACACGGGAAACGGTAACAAGGTTCATATAATAGAATGTAAGCTCCGTCAGTTCCGGAATCATAGACTGGATGAAGATCGTTGCCTTCTCCGGATCAAGTCCGCATGCGAGGTAATCGAGTGCAACCTGCATGATGTTCTGACGTACCTTCTCCGGGTGCTCTGCATTATCTGTGAGTGCCTGTGCGTCCGCGATCATGATATAGATCTCATCATAGACACCAGAATTCTGAAGTTTCACACGCTCTTTCAAAGAGCCTACATAATGTCCAACATGCAAACGTCCTGTCGGACGATCGCCAGTTAAAATAATCTGTTTCATAGTAGAAGTCCTCTCTTATAAAATATCACACTCTATAGAATACTCATTTTGCGTTGGAAGGTCAAGCAAAATTGCGAAAAAGGAGCAGGAATCTTACTTGTCTGCCACATATAAAACAGGTATAATAAAAAAAGAATGTGTACGGATAAACAAATGATGCGAATGACAGGGGGTAGCAATGGCAACCATCAGTTTATGTATGATCGTGAAAAATGAAGAGCAGGTTCTGGCGCGGTGTCTGGACAGTGTCGCTGACCTGATGGACGAGATCATCATTGTGGATACAGGTTCCACCGACCGCACGAAGGAGGTCGCGGCACGCTATACCGATCAGATCTATGATTTTACGTGGATTGGCGATTTCTCGGCGGCGCGGAATTTCTCATTCTCCAAGGCGACGATGGAATACATCTATGCGCCGGATGCGGACGAGGTGCTTGATGCGGAGAACCGGGCGCGTTTCCTTGATCTGAAGAACTGTCTGCTTCCGGAGATTGAGATCGTGCAGATGTGGTACGTCACAGAAGCGTTCAATACAGTTATGAATGTGAAACGGGAGCTTCGCCCGAAGCTCTTTAAGCGTCTTCGGACGTTTACGTGGATTGACCCGGTGCATGAGACGGTGCGGTTAGATCCGGTTGTGTTCGACAGCGAGATCGAGATCTTACACAAGCCATTGTCTGTCCATGGCAGCCGGGATTTTGAGATCTGTGAGCGGATCTATGCAAGGGATGGTGCGTTGTCGCCAAAGCTTCGAAAGATGTATGCGAAGGAACTGCTAAAATGTGGTGAGCTGCCGGATTTTGAGCGGGCAGAGGATTTCTTCACGATGGAATGGGAGAAAGATCCGATGGCGGAAGCGGGCAGAGAGGCAGCCTGCGTGCTGGCACATCTGGCAAGACTGCAGGGGAACGGCGCGGAGCTTATGAAATACGCACTCCGGGATATGCTTGATACGCCGTGTGCGGAGATCTGCTATGAGCTTGGCTGTTATTATAAAGATAGCATGGATTATGATGAGGCGATCGTCTGGTATCAGAATGCCGTTTCCGAGACGGAATGCATCCTGGATGTAGAGACCGGCGGAAAGAAGAGTCTGGAGGGGTTGGTTGCCTGCTACGAGGCTTTGCTTGCGCAGGCGGAAAAAGCAGAATTACAGACATCATCGGAACAGCAAAAGCAGTCCATAGAAATATATGAACAGCAGCTTGCGGTGTACCGGGAGGCACTGGCAGACTGGCAGCTACCGGAAGAATGACAGGGGTGAAATTATGTCAGATGGAATGATTATTTTGATTGTGATAGCTGTATTTGTGGTTTTATCGTTGATAGCAACGATTGCGAATATAAAGGCGAAACCACCGAAACCAATCGAAAAAGGAAACTTGAATAGACCGTCTCATTACATGTACAAGACAGAGACAACATTGGATGATAAGATTGCGCATTTGTTTATACCGGAACCATTGCGTGTAGATCCGCCTCCGATGGTGGTGGATGTGGCTATGGATCTGGTTGAACAGCAGGAGCGGGAAGAACTGGCAGAAGAACGGAGACAAAAACAGATTACAGAATCCATTTTGGCACAGAACAAACGTGATTACCGTCAGGATGTGAAGTCTGGAAGAATCTGAATCTGTCCAAAATGCAGGAAGAAAAATGAAAAATACGTCACAACCTGTACCTGTGGAACGCCGAAGCCAGCAAAATAAGAAAAGATAAAAAAAGCGAGTATGCCAAATGCATACCCGCTTTTTCTGTGCGATCGTCTGTATAATATATAATACATTATGCCTGAATGATCGTATTGATGATTCCGACAGTATCTGCAAAGATCTGCTTCATCTGCGCCAGATGGTTGCGCCCCATCTCGGTAATATGATAATAGACACGCTTGGACTTCGGTGTTTTCTGTACCGTCTCCATTGTAACATCGCCCTGCTCTTTCAACCGTCCAAGTACGGGATACATAGACGCTTCCATAAGGGAGAACTGTCCATTGCTGCGCTTTTTAATTTCCTGTGCCAACTGGTAGCCGTACATCGGTTCCTCGCATAACAGCGAGAGAAGGATGATTTCTACAGAGGCTCGTTTGAGGTTTGTAATAATCGTCTGCATATTCGTCCTGCCTTATTCCTGAATTGCCCGCGATTCAACGACCACAGGTTCGTGGATTACAACGGTGTAACGTGATTTGATCAGGTCTATGAGAACATCTTGATTCTTCTCACATGTCTCTCGTCGTTAGAAAATGGTGTATCCACGAATTTGTCCACGATCATAAGTGCAAGACCAGGTCCGATTGTACGTGCGCCCATGCAGAGTACATTGGCGTTGTTGTGCTCGCGGGTTGCCTGTGCAGAGAAACAGTCACTGCAGAGTGCGGCGCGGACACCTTCGACCTTATTTGCAACCATGCTCATACCGATACCGGTACCGCAGATGAGAATACCCAGATCCTGCTTGCCAGCAGCGATCGCCTCTGCAACAGCCTTTCCATAGATTGGGTAGTCACAGGATGCTGTGCTGTCACAGCCGTAATCTGTCACTTCAAATCCGCGATCCTTCAAATGCTTGATAACCTCCAGCTTGAGTTCATATCCGCCGTGGTCACTTCCAATTGCGATTGTCATATCTTAAATCCTCCTGTAATTAAATGTCAACATTGTAATTATTATATATCACATATAGTTTTATATAGTTCATCCTATATACAATGTATTGAACCTAAGAAGTTCTAAATGTTCTAATTTACATAATATATCTGTACGCCACCACCGCCAATTCGCCATCCATGGCTCAGTGGCGGTTTGTTTGAACATCGTGTTCAAACATGGCTGTAATGGAATAGAACATTAAGAACTTCTAAGGCTCAAACATATCGTATATATAGATGAATCTATATAAAACCATATGTGGATATAGAATATTTACACGGTAATGACTCTGTGTCCTGCCGCCTTTAACAGCCGGTTCATAATGGCACCACCGAGTTCGTTCTGGTCAAATGCTTCGCTGTACATATATTCCATCTGTTCGCTGTCACATTCACGCAGGGCGGCATAAAGCCGTGCGGAAATCGTCTGTCCCTTGCTACCCTCGCCGACGATCAGTACATGCGAATAGTTCTTATATAAGGATGCATGCTCCTTGGTTGTGAGAATCGCAACCTTGTAGCCCTGTGCTTCCTTTTCATTTACAAGTGCCTTGATTTTCTCCGCCACGCGCAATGTTTCCGCTTCGGTCGCGTTGTAGGAGACCTTGACACCGGAATGCAGACTTGCCCGGTTTGCCGATTCGTCTGCGACAGCTTCCACGATACTGAGTGTTCCGTGTGGCGCATAGTGTGTATATTTCATGCCGGGTGCTTTCGGACGAAGATTCGGGTCCGGCTCGATAATAGCTGGATCAATCGTCACGTCGCCGACGATCTCGGAGAGCATCGTCTTCGTGATAAAGCCCGGTCGAAGAATCGTTGGGATCGTGCCTGTCATATCGACGATCGTCGATTCAATTCCGATTCCGACGGCACCACCATCTAATATCATCTCGATGCGGCCGTCCATGTCCTCCCATACATGCTGTGCGGTCGTTGGTGATGGCCTGCCGGAAGTGTTTGCAGATGGGGCTGCGATGGAGACACCGCTTGTGCGGATCAGCTCCTGTGCGATTGGGTGGGATGGCATCCGGATCGCAACGGTCGGCAGTCCGCCGGTCGTTCCGTCTGGAACGATGGCGAGCTTCGGAAAGATGATCGTCAGTGGACCAGGCCAGAAAGCTTCCATCAGCATGTGCGCTTTCTTCACCATGTCCGGGTGTGTCCGGTTCATCGTCTCGAGATCTGCCAGCTTCTCTACCGCATCGGTATCTGCGATGTGGACGATCAGCGGATTGTCGCTTGGCCGTCCCTTGGCAGCGTAGATCTTTGCGGCTGCATCTGCATTTAATGCGTCAGCACCTAATCCATAGACTGTCTCGGTCGGAAATGCGACCAAGCCGCCGTCCTGCAGGATTTTCGATGCCTCTGCAATTGCTTCTTTGTTATTTCCATTTAATAGTTTCGTTTCCATGCCGCTATTTTACATCAATCGTTAGGGAATGACAACCTTTTCGCGAAAAATACAATTCTGAAATACTGTTTAATTCGGTGTATAAATGATTGAAAAATAAGGAAAAATCTTATATAATAAGCTTTGTGTATATCTGATTGTATTGGAAGGGTTTTAATGAATAACAAAGAAAGAAGCCAGGTCTTAAAGATGCTGTATCTCATCACGCAGATTGGGTTTACGATGGTGGTTACGATCTTTATAAGCATGGGCATCGCATATCTGATAAAGCGTATATTTGGGAAGGATTTTATGGTATGGTTTATCGTGATCGGTGTGCTGGCGGGTTTTCGCTCCGTGTATATTCTTATACGGAAATTCCTGAATAATTCGGATAATAAACACAAGTAAGTGGAGGCAAAAAGACAGGCATAGCATGGCAGAGGTTCACAGAATATTGAAGGAAATGTATATCGGCATGGCTGTCTGTATGATCGTCTTTCTGGCGATCGGTGCATTTTTTATGCGTCCATATTATATCTTTGCTCTTGCATTGCTCGTCGGCAATCTCGGCGGGGCACTGCGCATTTATCATATCTATGATGTGCTCGATCAGGCACTCGATATGGGCGAGGCAGGTGCGAAGAAAAAGGTAATCGTGAACAGTCTGCTGCGTATGGTTGTGACACTTGCTTTGCTGGTAGGTTCTATATATCTTGGAATTACAGCATTTGCAGGCGTGGCACTTGGCATGATCGAACCGAAGATCTGTGCCTATCTGCAGCCACAGATGCGGAAATGGTTGATTCGCCTTGGGCTTGAAGAACCTGAGGAAGAACATAAAGACAAAAATTAAAAAAGGAGGAAAAGCGTATGAGGAGTGGGTTTGCCACTGGAATACAAGTAATCAGTAACAGCTCGGAAGATGTAGATTTCTATATCCACGAACTGTATCCGATTCATTTCTTTGGCACGACGGTATATATTACCACCACCCATGTCTGCACCTTCATTGTACTGCTGGTGATTGCGATCTTAGCAATCTGTGCCAGAAGAAGTGTGCTGAAGACGCGGGATAACCCAAGTAAATTCGCCACTGGAGTCGAGCTTGCCATCGAATCACTGATCAAGTTCGTCAACAGCACGATGGGAAAAGAAGCTGGTAAGCATTATATCAATTACATCGGAACCTTGTTCATATTTGTACTTTTTTCGAACATATCCGGCTTGTTTATGCTTCGGCCGCCGACCGCGGATTACGGAACGACGCTCTGTATCGCACTTGTATCATTTGTCATGATACAGTACGCATCCATTCGTTACCAGAAATGGGGTGCATTCAAGAGTCTGTTCGATCCGATATTCCTGTTCTTCCCGATCAACGTGATCAGTGAGTTTGCCACACCGGTATCACTGTCGCTGCGTTTGTTCGGTAATATTCTGGCAGGAACCGTTATGATGGCACTTTACTATGGCATGCTGCCGATATTTGTAAAGATTGGTATTCCATCGGCACTGCATGTGTACTTCGATTTGTTCTCAGGTGTGATCCAGGCGTATGTATTCTGTATGCTGACGATGACATTTGTTGCAAATAAGCGAAATGTAGAAGGGTAATAAGATTTAATATTTAGAAAAACGGAGGAATTATTTCATGAATGGTATTACAGGTGAAACAATAGTTAACGCTGCATCCGCAATCGGTGCAGGTATTGCAGTTTGTTCCGGTATCGGTCCTGGTATCGGTCAGGGTATCGCTGCTGGTTACGGTGCTTCCGCAGTTGGACGTAACCCGGGTGCAAAGGGTGACATCATGTCAACGATGCTTCTTGGACAGGCGGTAGCCGAGACAACCGGTCTGTACGGTCTGGTTGTATCACTTCTTCTGATGTTCGTTAAGCCTTTCAAGTAAGAACAAAATTAGGAGGAGTAAAATATGACAGGAATTGCAAATATCGCGCTTCTGTCAGAGGAGACGGGCCGTATCTTCGGTCTGGATGCGCAGCTTCTGTTCGATATTCTGATACAGGGACTTGCGGTATTTCTGCTCTTCATCTTTCTGACTTATGTGCTGATCAACCCGGTGCGCAAGGTGCTCGAGGACAGACAGAACAAGATTAAGGATGACCTTTCCCATGCGGCGACAGACCGCGCGGAGGCAGAGAAGCTTCGTGCAGAGTATGATGAGAAGATCAAAAATGCGAACAGCGAAGCGGGTGAGATCCTTTCTTCCGCAAGAAAACGTGCGGTGAAGAACGAGGAAAACATCATTGCCGAGGCGAAGGAAGAGGCAGGACGCATTATCGACAGAGCAAACAGCGAAGCCGAGCTTGAAAAAGAACGTGTGAAGGATGAGGTGAAACAGGAGATCATCGGCGTAGCAACCGCGATGGCAGGAAAGTTCGTTGCATCCTCTCTCGATGAGAGCACACAGGCTTCTCTGATTGATGAGACGCTGAAAGAGATGGGTGATGATACATGGCGAGACAAGTAGAAACAACCTATGGAGATGCACTTTTGGAACTTGCCTTGGAAGAAGGCAGTCTGAATATGCTCTACGAAGAAGCGCAGGCTCTTGTGACAGTGTTACAGGAAAACGAAGAATTGCTCCGCATTCTCAAGCATCCACAGATTGACAAGGACGAGAAGCGGAAGATAGTGGATAACATTTTCAAAGGACGCGTATCAAAGGATATGGTCGGATTGTTCGGCATCATGGTTGAGAAAGATCATGGCAGCAAGATTGTAGATGTGCTTCACTATTTTATCAGACAGGTAAAACGAGTAAAAAATATAGGAGTTGCAAGTGTGACAAGTGCGGTTGCACTTACCGGTGCACAGAAGGCATCAATCGAGAAGCGTCTGCTTGAGACGACAGATTTCGCTTCGATGGAAGTAACCTATACGGTAGATGCATCCATCATCGGCGGGCTTGTGATCCGAATTGATGACAGAGTGGTTGACAGCAGTATCAAAACCAAGATTGAGACGATGTCAAAGGCACTCGCACAATCATAAGAAGGAGGTGTTCGTGTTCCATGAATTTAAAACCGGAAGAGATTAGTTCCGTAATCAAAGAACAGATTAAGAACTATGAGACAAAACTGGAAACATCCGACGTTGGAACAGTTATCCAGGTAGCGGACGGAATTGCACGTATTCACGGTCTTGAGAATGCGATGCAGGGCGAACTTCTGGAATTCCCAGGTGAAGTATACGGCATGGTTATGAACCTGGAAGAAGACAATGTAGGTTCGGTTCTTCTCGGTGATCATAAAAATATCAACGAGGGAGATATAGTGAAGACAACAGGACGCGTGGTGGAAGTGCCTGTTGGCGATGCGATGCTTGGTCGTGTCGTAAATGCGCTCGGTCAGCCAATCGATGGCAAAGGACCAATCGCAACCACGAAGTCAAGACAGATTGAGAGAGTCGCATCGGGCGTTATCTCTCGTAAGTCGGTTGACACACCGCTTCAGACAGGTATCAAGGCGATTGACGCCATGGTTCCGATCGGAAGAGGACAGCGTGAGCTGATCATCGGCGACAGACAGACCGGTAAGACAGCAATCGCGATCGATACGATCATCAATCAGAAGGGGCAGGGCGTAAACTGTGTCTACGTTGCAATCGGTCAGAAGGCATCGACCGTAGCAAATATCGTAAAGACATTGACAGAGTACGGCGCAATGGCATACACAACAGTCGTTGCAAGTACCGCCAGCGACTTAGCTCCATTACAGTACATTGCACCATACGCCGGATGTGCGATCGGTGAGGAATGGATGGAAGAAGGAAAGGATGTATTGGTTGTATACGACGATCTGTCGAAGCATGCAACTGCTTACCGTACACTCTCCTTGCTTCTCCGTAGACCACCAGGCCGTGAGGCTTATCCGGGTGATGTATTCTATCTGCATTCCAGACTTCTGGAACGTGCAGCAAAGTTGTCGGATGAACTCGGTGGAGGATCGCTTACAGCTCTTCCAATCATCGAGACACAGGCAGGCGATGTATCTGCGTATATCCCGACAAATGTTATTTCCATCACAGACGGACAGATCTATCTGGAGACAGAGATGTTCAACTCCGGTTTCCGTCCAGCCGTAAATGCAGGCCTTTCTGTATCACGTGTTGGTGGTGCCGCACAGATCGGTGCCATGAAGAAGCTTGCTTCCCCAATTCGTGTGGAGTTAGCACAGTACCGCGAGCTTGCCGCATTCTCCCAGTTCGGTTCCGAGCTTGATGAAGATACGAGAAACCAGCTTGCACAGGGTGAAAGAATCAAGGAGATTTTGAAGCAGCCTCAGTATAAGCCAATGCCGGTTGAAAAACAGGTTGTTATCATCTACGCTGCAACAAGAAAGTATCTGCTTGATATCGAAGTAGATCGGATTCTGGAATTTGAGAGTGGATTGTTCGAATACATTTCCACGAAATATCCGGACATCTTCGAGAAGATCCGCGAGGAGAAGAAGCTGTCCGACGAATTAGAGGACGCTTTGAAGAAGGCAATTACGGAATTCAAGGAAACATTCTAATAAATAGAGCGAGGAGGTTGATCTTTCTTGGCATCCATGAGAGACATTAAGCGGCGCAAAGAAAGCGTCCAGAGCACGCAGCAGATCACCAAGGCGATGAAGCTTGTCTCTACAGTTAAGCTTCAGAAAGCACGCGGGAGAGCTGAGAGCAACAAACCATATTTTAATATGCTCTATGATACGATATGTTCCATCCTTGCAATGACGAAAGAACCAAACCATAAATTCCTGAAGGAAAACGGCAGTGACAAGAAGGCAGTTATCGCGATCACATCGAACCGTGGACTTGCCGGTGGTTACAACAACAATGTTGTAAAGGAGATTGTTGCAGCCGGATTTTCGAAGGAGGATACCTATATCTATGGTATCGGAAAAAAAGGTATTGAGGGCTTGACCAGAAAAGGTTACAGCATATATCAGGATGAATCAGAGATCATCAATGCACCATTGTTTGACGATGCGACCGAGCTTACGAAGCAACTTTTGACGCAGTATTCCAAGGGCGAGATTGGTGAGGTGTATATCGCATATACGAATTTCAAGAATACCGTGACACAGGAAGCAAAGCTTATGAAGCTGCTTCCGATCCGGGAGGAAGATTTTACACCGGAGCAGCCAATCAGTGACAATAAGCTGCTGATGAACTTCGAGCCGTCGGAGGAGGAAGTCTTAGACCAGATCGTGCCGAAATATATGTCCAACATTATTTATGGTGCGCTGTTAGAGGCGGTAGCCAGTGAGAATGGTGCGAGAATGCAGGCGATGGATTCCGCGACAAGCAATGCGGATGATATGATCGGAAGCCTGTCACTCAAGTACAATAGAGCAAGACAGAGTGCAATCACGCAGGAGCTTACGGAGATTATTGCCGGAGCTGATGCAATAAGTTAAAGGAGATTAAGGAAATGGCAGATACAAATGTAGGTAAGGTTACCCAGATTGTCGGTGCCGTTATCGATGCGAAGTTTACCGAAGGTAAACTGCCTGAGATTCATGATGCGATAACGATTGCCACAAAGAGCGGTGACACACTGTACGCCGAAGTATCCCAGCACTTAGGGGATGACACCGTTCGTTGTATCGCGATGGGACCGACAGATGGTCTCGTACGTGGTATGGAAGCGGTTGGTACCGGCGCGCCGATTACTGTACCTGTCGGTGAAGCAACACTGGGACGTATGTTCAACGTGTTGGGACAGCCGATTGACAATAAACCGGCTCCAAAGGTAGATACTTACCTTCCAATCCATAGAAAAGCACCAGAGTTTTCAGAGCAGTCAACCGAGACAGAGATTCTGGAAACCGGTATTAAGGTCGTTGACTTGCTTTGCCCTTATCAGAAGGGTGGTAAGATCGGTCTGTTCGGTGGTGCCGGTGTTGGTAAGACAGTATTGATTCAGGAGCTTATCACAAATATCGCGACAGAGCACGGTGGATATTCTGTATTTACCGGTGTTGGTGAGCGAACAAGAGAAGGAAATGACCTGTATTACGAGATGATCGAATCCGGCGTTATCGAGAAGACAACGATGGTATTTGGTCAGATGAATGAACCGCCAGGAGCAAGAATGCGTGTTGGTCTGACGGGCCTCACGATGGCAGAGTATTTCCGTGATCAGGTTGGAAAGGATGTATTGTTATTCATCGACAATATCTTCCGTTTTACACAGGCTGGTTCGGAGGTATCCGCACTGCTTGGACGTGTGCCTTCTGCCGTTGGTTATCAGCCAACCCTGCAGACAGAGATGGGTGCATTGCAGGAGCGTATCACTTCGACAAAGAATGGTTCTATCACATCGGTACAGGCGGTCTATGTGCCAGCCGATGACTTGACAGACCCTGCACCTGCAACTACATTCGCACATTTGGATGCGACAACGGTACTTTCCCGTTCCATCGTAGAGCTTGGTATCTACCCTGCGGTAGATCCTCTGGAGTCTACATCCAGAATCCTCGACCCAAGAGTGGTTGGCGAGGAGCATTACAAGGTGGCACGTGGTGTACAGGAGATCCTGCAGAAGTATAAGGAATTGCAGGATATCATCGCAATCCTTGGTATGGATGAGCTTTCTGAGGAGGATAAGATCGTCGTTGCCAGGGCAAGAAAGGTACAGAAGTTCCTGTCACAGCCATTCCATGTTGCAGAGCAGTTTACAGGACTTCCTGGTAAATACGTTCCGCTGTCTGATACAATTCAGAGCTTTAAGGAGATTCTGGAAGGTAAGCATGACGATATTCCGGAGAGCTATTTCTTAAATGCGGGAAGTATCGACGACGTGCTTGCGAAGTGCAAGAAGTAGAAATAAATTAGGTGGTATACATGGCAGAAAATAAAATGATGGTTCGTGTGATTGCACCGGAACGGGTATTCTACGAAGGGGAAGCTTCTTTCCTTGAGTTTAATACGATTGAGGGCATCATCGGACTGTACCCAAAACATATACCTATGACTGTGGTTGTTGCACCGGGTGTCCTGAAGATTAGGGAAGATGGTGGTGACAAGGAAGCAGCTTTGCATTCCGGTTTCGCGGAGATCCTTGGCGATTCTGTCACGATTCTGGCTGAGTCGGTCGAATGGCCGGATGAAATCGACATTCATCGTGCCGAGGAAGCAAAGATTCGCGCGGAACGCCGCATCCACGACAACTCGCAGGATATCGACCGGGCGGAACTTGCACTGAAGCGTGCGATGCTTCGTCTGGAGATGACAAAGAAAGTGTAATTTATAAAATCCTTGGATAGCAATCATTCATGGAGGATATAGAAAAACAAAAACGCATCGGATATAGAGAATCCTTGCAGTATATAACGATTTGCAGATAAGAAGTTGTATGTGTTCTGATTTAGATTGCTTTAATGGACGCAACCGCAGCTAATTCGCCATCCGTGGCTCAGTAGCTGCTTGCTTGAACGTCCTGTTCAAGCATTGCTGAAAGCGAGCAGAACACGAACAACTTCTAATCTGCAATCGTATCATATACCGCAAGGATTTCTATATCGCAGATGCGTTTTTTATTTTTTCAACATATAAAAAGAATGATTGCTACTACAGGATTTCTTTATACACTTCTGATATCGCCTTTGTACTTTGAGGAGACAGGCGGATTGGGGCAAAAATGTTCAAACAGGAAGAAATGCTCCAACCGAAAATTTATGAGAAGCAGGAAAATAGGAGCAAAAGTGGCGAAATAGGGGAGATGCTCCAATCGGAAAGGGTTGAGAATCAAGCGGATTGGGGGTAAAATAGTGAAACAAGAGAAAAACTCCAATTAAAGTGTGCGGAGCATTGCAAGTATGGGAGGAAGACGATATGAGCGAAAAAACGGATGAAGGTCAAAACAGGAATGAATTGGAAGCAAAGCTCAAATCCAAACAACGAACGTACAAGATATTGACAAAGCTTTGCTGGGTTTTTCTGCCTATGCTGGCAGCACCGTTTATTCCTGCATTCTGCGGGGCGGAAGATTCGACGTGGACCTACCGGCTGACTGGAATTGCGGTTGTTTCCATTATGATTGGATTTGCCATAGCGTTAATTGCTGCAAATATAGAGAAACAGATGAAGGAGCTGATTGGACAGTGTGCCGTGTGGGGCGTGTTGGAAGAACAGATGCAGGTACTGGAATATATGCCGACCGGGCATACAAATGAAGATTTCCTGAAAAACTGCAGACTCCTGCCGGAATATAATGAAGTGACCGGCTCTGATTACTTCCATGCGATCTACAGAGGTGCAGAGATCACGTACTGCGATCTTTGCCTGAGGTGGCGAAGCGACAACATGGATCCGGACAGACCGGGATCATCTTCTGCAGTGACGCGATTCCAGGGACCATTTGTGACCATAGTCCTTCCACATAATATAGACGGTGTCGTCCATGTCATTGAGCGGAAAGGCGGGAAGAAACCGGCAGAAGCAATCCGGCTTGGAAATACAGATTTTGACCGGAGATTTACGACTTTGGCAACCGACGAACAGCTTGCAGGAAGCATATTGCCACCGGATGCAATCCTCAGAATACTGCAGCTTCCGAAAGATACCTATCTGGAATTCGCAGGAAATCAGCTCGTTGCTGCAATATACAATGATGAGGACCTGTTCGAAATGAAAGATATCAATGTAAACGATGGCTTGGACGAATACAGGGAGAAATGCCGCAAAGAACTCGCAGAACTGCTGCAGATACTCGATAAACTCATATATGTAGCCAGAAGGTAGGAGAAAAAAGACCAGTATGAAAGGCAGATGTTACACAGATAATTGCGATGTGAACGGGATAATATAAGAGTTGCGGATTTATAATTCTGATATGAGGTATCGTATGACAAGATAAAAACGCATCTATATTTAGAATAGAGCTTCATGTAAGATGCGATATGTTTGAGCCTTAGAATTACTTAATGTTCTTTCTTCTTGTAAGCAATACCTGAACACGATGTTCAGGTAAGCAGCCACTGAGCCATGGATGGCGAATTGGCTGCGGTTGCGTATTTTGAGAATATGTTTGTTAAGAACATTTAGTAATTCTTAGGTTCAATACATTGCATCTACATGTACTCTATTCTAAATATACAGATGCGTTTTGATTTTTCGTCCGTTGAGCATCAACTAAACTTATCCATAAACTTCCCGAACTTCTCAATCTTACTCATCGTATCATTCCGGGCGGCTGCAGAACCGGTCTTTCCTTCCGAAGCTGTCTCACCTGCATTCTGCGGGCTGCTGACACCTGCGGAACCGCCGGTCTCCAATACCGGAGCAAGCCAGATTTTTCCGGAACCACGATATACATTGACCAGACCTTCCCCGGATACAGCAGAACCAACCAAAGATTTGGAAGATTTTTCAACCGTAAAATCCAAAGAGGATGACCAGGCAATTGCCATATTTCCATCGATCTTCATCATATCGTTGTCGAGTACAACCTCGATAATCTCATTTCTTGGAACGATACTTTCCAAAGCACAGATACCTGTACCATTCAAGCTTAAGTTGAACAGACCTTCTCTGCCAAATACAGCAGAAGAGAGGTTACTTCTTGCAACAACCTTCTGTGTAACGGTATTGTCACAGGCGAGGAACAATCCGTCATCTAGGACAACACTGCCTCCCCATTCCTGTAGATTCGTGAGCAGGATGTGACGGTAGGTTGGCTCTAACATAACCTGACCATAGCCGGTGTAGATAGGCTTGGCAACCGTCTCTTTGGTAACGGCGGCTTTAGCCATACCACTTAAGAAACCGCCAACACCTTTGACGCCGCTTTCCATCTGAATCTGACCTGCCGTCCACTGCATGGCACCGGCTTGAACGGTGTAACCATTTCCGTTCAGATTAAGCAGAAGCTGACGCTTGTTCACATTCATGCGGGACATGTAGTACTGCAGTTTCGAGGTAGATGGGCTGACACTCATATCCTGCACATATTCCAGTACCTGCATGCCGCCAAGAGCAGAGGTAACCTGTACATTTGTGTTATTTAATAAGCTTTGACTTACCATATATGTACCCTCCCCCCTTATGCGGTTGGTGCCATCAGAATCGAGCCGGTACCACGGTATACATTGACCAGACCTTCGCCGGAAACAGCCGAACCGATCAGCGATTTTGAAGATTTTTCAACCGTGAAATTCAAAGAGCCGGACCATGCGATTGCCATATTTCCATCGATCTTAACCTCGTCATCCTGCAGATTGAACATGATAAGCTCCTGCTGTGGAACCGGACTTTCCAATACAGCGATACCCTGTCCGGAAAGGCTCAGGTTAAATAAGCCCTCTCCGCCGAGCGCAGCAGAGGAAAGTGTCTTACGGCTGACAACCTTATGCTGCAATGTGCTGTCACAGGCAAGGAATAAACCATCATCGAGTACGATCTGCCCCCACTGTGCCACATCGACAAGCAGGATGTGCTTGTAGGTTGGCTCTAACATAACATAACCCTGACCGGTGTATTCTGGTTTGGACATTGTCTCACCGGTTACAGCTGCTCCGAGTGCTTTGCCGAGGAAATTACCGGCACTTACACCGGACTGCATGGATACATTTCCGAGCATCCACTGCATGGCACCTGCCTGTAATTTGCAGGATGTGTTGTTCAGCTCGACCAAAACCTGACGGCGGCGTACATTCATCTCAGCAGAAAAATATGCAGTTTCTGCGTTGTATGGAGAAACTGACAGATCCTTTTGGTGTTCAAAAACACGGTACTGTCCGAGCTGGTTGATACACTGCATGTTGGCGTTGTTGAAAAGATTGTTGATACTAAACATAAATACCTCCCCTTATCCGGCCATATAAATTTGCGGTTTGCATAAGACCGGTTATTCTTATGATTGTTCGGAATCCGTTGTTGCCTTGGACAGTGAAAATGTAAATTCACTTCCGACACCCTCGGTGCTGACAACATTGATATTCTCATTATGTGCCTTGATGATTTCTTTGGTAATCGCAAGTCCGAGTCCGGTTCCCTGTTTGTCTTTGCCACGGGAGCGGTCCGCCTTGTAAAAACGAACCCATACACGGTTCAGGGAATCCTTCGGAATACCACATCCCTCATCCTTCACAGATACAAAAATTTTATCATGTTTTTCCGACAATGTCACGTAAATTGATTTACCATTTGGCGTAAATTTGATTGCATTATCAAGCAGATTGTAGATGACCTGCTCGATCTTTGTCTTGTCTGCATGAACAATCGAATGTTCGGTGTGATTATTTAACCGGATCGCAATCTGCTTCTCGATACAGCGCCCCTCAAAGGAGTTAATCGCAGATAGGACAAGCTCGACAATATCGAAATCCTTGCATACGAGCCAGATACCGTAGGAATCGTAGTTATTTAACTCCAGAAGACTGGAGGTAAGTTTTGTCAGCCGGTTTGTCTGCTGCACGACGATATCTAGGTAATGACTCTGCTTCTCCGGCGGGATCGTTCCATCCTGAATCGCCTCAATATAGCCTTTGATCGAGGTGAGCGGAGAGCGGAAATCGTGTGAGATATTGGAGATAAATGCCTTTCGGTACTCGTCCAGTTTTGCCAGTTCTGAAGCCATGTATTCAAGTGTGGATGCAAGCTGACCAATCTCGTCGTTGGAATGAATATCCATTGGCGTGTCGAAGTTACCAGTGGAATATTGCTCTGCTACGGAGTTGATTTTCCGGATTGGACGCATGACTTTACCCGAGATGATACCAAGTAGGGCAAAGGAAATGATAATCATAAACAGATACGGTGCATAAATCAGTTTTACGATTTTTTCCTGAATATTCTGCAGCTGTTCCACCGTAGAATGAATCAATAGCATACCGTTTGGCTGGTTGTTAATATGGATTGGAATGGCAACAGAAATAACGTTGCTTTTGAACGTATTGTAAAATTTGCCATTAAAAGACTGCGCGGTGTAGATATCAAAATCCGGGTCAACGAGGAATATATTTTTGGGGTTATCTGGATGTCCGTCTGCATTCGCAAATCCATAGATGATGCCTTTTTCATCGGTAACCCAGATGCTGGCATTCAGTTTGTCACTGTAATAGCGTAGACTTTCTTGCAATTCATCTTTGGTGTAAACGCCCTGCACATATCCTGCGACTGTCTGATCCGCGATTAAAAATGCTTCATTTGTCAGTACTTCTGTTCGGTCATCGACAAGCATGCTTCGTGTGACGTTGGAGGCATAGAGGACGATAAATCCAAAACAAACCGTAAAAATAACCAAAAAACTTATGAATATTTTATCAAACAGAGAGTGGCGTAATGTCATGTTACTTTACCTCGAATTTATAACCTTTGCCCCATACCGTAGAGATTGACCAGTTGTGATTTTCGTTCAGTTTTTCACGCAGACGCTTGATATGGACGTCTACCGTTCGCGAGTCTCCGGCATATTCGTAGTCCCAGAGACGGTCAAGCAGCTGATCACGTGTAAATACCTGGTTTGGACGTTTGGCAAGAAAATACAAAAGCTCCAGCTCCTTCGGCGGCATCTCTACCGATTCACCATCCAAAGTTACAGTGTAGTTGGTCATATTGATAAGTAAGCCGTCATATTCGACGAATTCACCCTGATGATCGGTAACTTCAGCGATGCTTACAGGTGCAGCAGTGGTTACAGCCTGGGTCATAACGGTACGACGCAAAACCGCTTTGACTCTTGCAACCAGTTCGTTGGAATCAAACGGTTTGATCATATAGTCATCGGCGCCGAGCTTTAAGCCGAGCACCTTGTCGAACACTTCCCCCTTCGCGGAAAGCATGATGATCGGTGTCTGGCGTGTCTTGCGGATTTCCGTGCAGACCTCATAGCCATCAATATCCGGGAGCATGATATCCAATAAGATCAAGTCAGGATTGAAGGTGGCTGCGAGTGCAAGTGCGTCCTTGCCTGTGTATGCGATTTCAGTTGCAAAGCATTCCTTTAGTAAATACAAAGAGATAAGCTCTGCGATATTTTCGTCGTCATCGACGATCAGGATTCGTTGTTTCTCCATGTTCCCCTCCAATAAAAGTGTGTTGTATGGTTGTAACTCGTCTACAATTCGACGATGGTAACGCCATATTCGCCCTCACCAAATTCGCCGGAGCGATAGGACTGCACCAGTGGATGTTTCTTTAAATACTGCCAGATGCCTTTGCGCAGGGCACCGGTTCCCTTTCCGTGGATGATCGTGACACGGGAAATGTGTGCCAGAACTGCATCATCCAGATATTTGTCAATCTCAAAGCATGCTTCATCGACTGTTTTCCCCATGACGTTCAGTTCTGGAGAGAATGTCATAGATTTGCTGACGGATGTATGATCTCCGCCTGCATGTTTGCCGCTGTATTTTTGTTTTGTTCCATTTACTGATACGGTACTTTCCGGGATAATCAGCAGGTCGGAAATCGGCAACATAGAATTTAAAATACCCATCTGTACGCCTGCAATGCCTTTGTTGTCTGGCAGTTTTGTGATTGTACCGCGTGTTCCCATGCTGAGTACCTGCACGGTATCCCCGATATGGAAATCAGATGCTTTATGGTTTGAGGTCTGTTTCTTTGTCTCGGATGCACCGGATTTCTCGTAATCTTTGATTTTGCTTCGAAGCTTGCTGCGCTGTTCTTCCATCGTGCGCATGTCGGCCTTGTGTGGATTATTGCGCCATTTGTTGTAATCGCGGATTGTCTGATCCGCCACATCCTTGGCGTCATCGATTATGTCTCTGGCTTCTTCCCTTGCTTTTTTCAGAATCTCGGCTTTCTTCGTATCGAGATTTTCTTCCTTCTTCTGCAAGGATTCCTTCAGAGATTCAATTTCCTGTTTATATGCCTCGATTGCCTTTTCGTCCTCCTGCATGGATCGCTTGCTTGCTTCGAGATCCGCGAGCAGGGTTTCCATGTCGATCGCATCGCTGTCAATCTGATCCTTTGCGGAGTTGATGATATAATCTGGCAGACCAAGCTTGCTTGCGATGGCAAATGCGTTGGATTTGCCCGGAATACCGATTGTCAGACGGTAGGTTGGACGCAGAGTTGCCACATCAAATTCGCACGATGCATTTTCTACTCCATCGGTGGAAAGGGCGTAGGTTTTCAATTCGCTGTAATGTGTCGTCGCCATGCAACGGGCACCCATACTTTTCAGATAATTTAAGATGGAAACTGCCAGTGCCGCACCCTCGACCGGATCGGTTCCGCCGCCCGGCTCATCGAACAGACATAGTGTGTTCGGGGTTGCATGCTGCACGATATAAACAATGTTGCTCATGTGAGAGGAGAACGTCGACAGATTCTGCTCGATGCTCTGCTCATCACCGATATCTGCGAAGATATCGTCGAAGACAGCCAGGCGGGATTCCTCCATCGCCGGGATGTGCAGACCTGCCTGCCCCATGAGAGAAAACAGTCCGAGTGTCTTTAGGGAAACCGTTTTACCACCGGTATTCGGACCTGTGATAATGAGCAAGTTGTATGTCTCGCCAAGCCGGATATCGACTGGCACAACCGTGTGCTTCTCCAGCAATGGATGACGGCCCTGTCGGATATCAATGATACCGTCGGTGTTAAAGATCGGTCTTGTGCTGTTTGTTGCGCGGGCGAATTTCGCCTTTGCAAATATAAAATCCAGATCGGTCAGTAATTCCAGATCGTAGGCGATTTCAGAGACATAAGTAGCTGCCTGCGCACTCAGGCTCTCCAGTATTTTCTCGATTTCTAATAATTCCTCGTTCGCAAGCTCCTTGATCTGGTTGTTCAGATTGACGACTGCCATTGGTTCGATGAAAAGCGTGGAGCCGGTCGAGGACTGATCGTGAATCATACCCGGGAATTTCGAACGGTATTCCTGCTTGACCGGAATACAGTATCTGCCGTTTCGCATGGTAATCAGAGAATCCTGCAACTGGTCACGGTTTGCGTCACTTTTGATGATCTTATCTAACTGCTGATGCAGCTTGTCATTGGTGAGACGGATTTCCCGGCGGATGTTCTTCAAGCCTGAGCTTGCATCATCGGCGTATTCATTTTCTGATAAGATACAGCGGTTGATCTCGGATGCGATGTGTTCCAATGGCAGCAGCATGTTAAAACGTTCGGTCAGGGAATCGAAGGTAGTCTGTGAAACAGGCTCCTGATTCCGGCTGGCGAGTGCTTCGGTCAGATCGGAACCGTCGCCGTACTGTTTGGCTGCTTTTGCAACCTGTAAGACGGCTGCGATGTCCAGAAGTTCCTTCGAAGTAAGGGTACCCTGTACCTCCAGCCGTTTGATGGATGCACCGATATCGCATAACCCGGAAAAGCTGATATTTCCATGGCGGTTCAGACGGTTCAGTGCATCGTTTGTCTCTTCCTGTAATTTTCGGATCTGTTCGATGTCACGCTGGGGTTTCATGCGGTCCACCCGGCGTTTTGCCATAGGGGAGGTCGCATATTCTGTCACCATAGATAGTATTTTATTAAACTCTAGTATGCGTAAGCTTCGTTTGTTCATGGTTTATTCCTTTTATAAAAGTATGTTAGGCTTGATTAGATGCTTTCTTTGCATTGATATGAAGCACCAAGCCGATAATGGCACCGACAAGCGCAACGATACCGCCAATCAGAAGCAGATAGAAACCAGCGCCATACTGAACCATAGAACCGTAATCGGAAAGTTCGCTTTTTGCGCTCATAGTTTCATAAATTGCAAAAATTCCCTGAATCAGGGTCAGGATAATATTCAATGTATTTACCCGCAGCATAGACAATGCAATGATCACGATTGCAGTTATCAAAAAGATGACGCCATCTTCGCCGTCCTTAAATAACGACATGGATTCACTGTATCCAAAAAGGGAAACAGACAGGAACGGAAGAAAGACGGAGATCAGACAGAGCAGGCTTCCGCCCATCACTGCAAAATGTCCGGCATTGAATTTCCGCTTGTACTTAGCACCTGCTGGGGCATAGGCAGCAGAATTTGCATATGGCATCTGGTTGTAATTTGCCTGAGGCTGCTGATACTGTGCCTGATTATAGTTTGCTTGAGGCTGCTGGTATTGTGCCTGATTGAAATTTGCCTGAGGCTGCTGGTATGGTTGCTGATTATAGTTTGCCTGAGGCTGCTGATACTGCGCCTGATTGAAGTTTGTCTCAGGCTGTTGATATTGCATTTGGTTGAAATCTGCCGGCTGGGAGATCGCTGCTCCGCAGGTAGGACAGATCGTTGTGCCGTCTGTAAGTGTTGCTCCACATGTTGGACAATTCATAGAATCACGCTCCTTAAAAAATAATATAAAATTAAGATAGCATATATTTAGAAGACTTACAAGAAATCGACCTGACTTTAGTACATATATTTACTAAAATTAAAGACAGATTGACGATTCAAAACAAGGACTTAGAGTTTATTGCTCAGTCCAAGTATATAATCGGAGGAAACGTGATACAATTTGCACAGGGATAGAAGATGGCGGATTGGCAATTCGTTGGCACCGCGCTCATAGCGAGCGTACATTGTCTGGGATGTGCCAAGATAGTTAGCGACATATTCCTGCGTGTAGTCATGATCCTCTCTTAAATTTTTGATTCGTTCAATATATTTTTTATTATCCATAATTTCACCTTGTTTACACAATAGCATAGTAAAGAAATGTACTATCTCAAATAGTAAATATCTTTACTAATTATTGCGCGCGGGGCGAGAAGAAATCATGTATATGGAGAGCAAAAGAGGAGGAAAAAGATGAGAAGAACAAAGAGATTTGCAGGCTTTGCACTGGCGGCGTGCATGGGCGTGAGTTTACTGGTAAACGTTCCGGCAGGGACGGTGTTGGCGGAAGAACCGACAGAAATGGTAGTTGCAGATATAGCTGAGACGAGTGAAGCAGATTTTGAGTGGGATGGAACGAAGATTATAAAATATAAGGCAAACGGTGCAGATGTCGTAATACCAAGCAGATGTACCGAGATTGGGGATAGGGCATTTCAAAGCAAGACAGCATTGGAAACGGTAGTGATTCCGGATGGTGTAAAGAAAATAGGCGAGTGTGCGTTTGCGGATTGTAGATTATTAAAAAGTATTGTAATACCAGACAGTGTGACAACAATAGGTGATGAGGCATTTTATTATTGCGCTTTATTGGAGTATGCTGTTATACCAGATGGAGTAACAACGATTGGAAAGCGTGACGAAAATAGAGAATAGTGCTTTTTGGGGGTGTGTAAATCTTAAAACTATTCGGGGGTATGCTGTTTCGTACGTAGAGTCTTATGCCAAGGAATATGGCTATATATTTGAAGATGTAGAGGGGAAAATTACTACTTCCTACCGCACTCACGTCCAGTCCTTTGGCTGGCAGAATCCGGTAACGAATGGGGCGATGAGTGGAACAAGCGGAAAGGCAAAACGCCTGGAAGCAATCCAGATCAAGCTTTACGGCGAGATGGCAAACCGCTTTGATGTATATTATCGTGTACATGCACAGTCTTACGGCTAGCTTGGCTGGGCGAAGAACGGAGAAGAATCCGGAACTGCCGGATATGCAAAGCGTCTCGAAGGCATCCAGATTGTTTTGGTACCGAAGGGAAGCGCGGCACCAGCGAACAACTATAAGAATATTCAGTCTGTGAATACAAAAGCTTATATCAAGAAGTAATAATTATGTAATTGAAGAATAAGAATAAAAAATGCGGAAGGTGTACTTCAATAGCAAAGTACGCCTTCCGTTTTTAACATTATTATGAGCATAAATAAAAATATCTTTTCCTTCAAACCCGCATATTTCCTTGCTTTTTCCAAATGTTCCAAACTTACGCTTTACATTTTCAGAAGTTGTATGCTATGGTTTATGATCGGAGGCGGGAGCATGGGAAACTGGTTTGAGAATATGGAGCCAATGAACATACAGGAAGAACGTGTGAAGACGAAGAAGACGGAGGAATCCTCCCTTGCGAAAAGCATATATAAGTGATATAAATAGGAAAGAGTGAAGCGTAGGATGGAGGAAGAAAGAGCATGAATTATATCAAAGAATTGCGTGATGGAGAGATGGTATCGGAAATCTATCTCTGTAAGAATAAAGTGGTAGCAAAGACAAAGGCTGGAAAGACATATTACTCTTTGCAGCTTCAGGATAAGACCGGAACGGTCGATGCAAAGATCTGGGAGCTTTCGAATGCGATTGCGCATTTCGAGCCGATGGACTATATTCGTGTTGACGCACAGGTAACGAGCTTTAACGGAGCATTGCAGTTAAATGTCAAGCGTGTGCGCGTGGCGGATGAAGGCGAATACAATGTGACAGATTATATGCCATGTTCAACGAAAGATATTGATACGATGTATCAGGAATTACTGGGACTGATTCAGGGTGTAAAAAATCAGTATTTACATAAACTATTGGAAATGTTCTTTGTTGAGGACAAGGAATTTGCAGAGAAGTTCAAGAAGCATTCCGCAGCCAAGTCCATTCATCATGGATTTATAGGCGGTCTGCTGGAACATTCTTTATCGGTTGCAAAATTATGTGAATATATCGCAGCGAATTATCCGGTTGTCAATCATGATTTACTTGTGACGGCAGCGATTTGTCACGACATCGGTAAGGTCGATGAGATTTCCGATTTTCCACAGAACGATTACACCGACGAGGGACAGTTAGTCGGACATATTGTGATGGGTACGATGATGATTGCGGATAAGGTGCGTGAGATTCCAGGATTTCCACCGAAGCTTGCAAATGAGCTGAAGCACTGCATCCTGGCACATCACGGGGAACTGGAATATGGTTCACCGAAGAAACCAGCATTGATCGAGGCGATGGCACTCGCACATGCCGATAATATGGATGCGAAGTTGCAGACATTTACCGAGATTATCCGGGAGAATGAAGACAAGACGGAATGGCTTGGATTTAACCGTATGTTTGAAAGTAATGTGAGATTGACAGGTGAGAAGAATGAGTAGTGAAGTAAGAAAAGCAATGACGATATTATATAAAGTGCATAACGGATTGTATGTGAATCTGACAAATCGTTGTCCGTGTGCGTGCACGTTCTGCGAACGACAGACCCGTGATCATGTGTCAGAGGTAAATGATGCGCCTTTGTGGCTGGAACATGAGCCGAGTGTGGAAGAAGTGATTGCAGAGTTTGAGAAAACGGATGTTGCGCCGTATGAAGAAATTGTATTCTGTGGATTTGGTGAGCCGACGGAACGGCTGGATGCACTGCTTGAGATCGCAAAATATCTGAAAGCACATTATGATAAGCCAATCCGTATCAATACAAACGGTCTCGGAGATCTGATCTGGAACGAAGATATCACACCGAAGCTTGCAGGTCTGATCGACACAATCTCTATCAGTCTTAACACACCGGATGCCAAGCGGTATCAGGAGATTGTGCGGAGTAAATTCGGGGACGGTTCCTTTGAGGCGATGCTGAAGTTCGCAAAGGATGCGAAAAGGTATGTGCCGAAGGTGGTATTAAGTACCGTGGAGACGACGATTACGAGAGAAGAAGAGGCAAAATGTCAGGCAATCTGTGACGAACTGGGCGTTACCTATCGGATTCGCCCATTTCATTAATAAATTCGCGGACAGATTGTTAACAATCCATGGTAAATGACCGATAATATAAACAGAGATGGGGGTTCCATCTCCAAAAGCACAAGGAAGTGCGTATGATTCTAAGGAAGGAGCAAAAGAACATGGGAATGACAGTAAATGCAATGGCAGGTATGCAGGCTGCAAGTGAAACCGTTTCTGATTATAGTGTAACTGCAAAGGCTGCGGAGACATCCGAGAAGAAGGCTTCTGCAGAGACAGAGAAAGATGCGGTTTACGAGAAGAGCGCGCAGGAAAGTGCCAAGGCACCATATTCCATCAACAAGATGAGCAAGGAAGACCGCGCAGCTTTGGTAAAGCAGCTCAAAGCGGATCAGGAAAGCAGACAGAACAGTCTTACAAATCTTGTATCCCAGATGCTTGGTAAGCAGGCTGGTATGTATGGAATTGCAAACGGAGACGATTCCATCTGGAAGATCTTTGCAAACGGAAATTTCACTGTGGATGCAGCAACGAAAGCACAGGCACAGGAAGATATCTCCGACGATGGATATTGGGGCGTGAAGCAGACCTCGCAGAGATTGTTTGATTTTGCAAGTGCTCTCGCCGGTGACGATGAGGACAAGATGCGCGAAATGCAGAAAGCAATGGAAAAAGGCTTTAAACAGGCAACTGCTGCATGGGGCAAAGATCTGCCGGATATCAGCAACAAGACATTGGATGCGGCAAATAAGCTGTTTGATGAATATTATAAGTCAAAACAAAGCGAATAAATACATAAAAGGTTTGCTATTTCTAACAATTCAGTGTTACAATAAAAGGGTCTTTGACAAGATCCTTTTATTTTTTTGACGGAGAGAGAAAATGCTACGATTCTGGTATGTGATTATTATCTCTTTGCCATATATTATTTACTATCTGGCGAAGGGAAGTTATATAGAGAAAAATACGGAACGCTATTCCGAGGCAGACCGTTATCGCGTGGCACTTCATGTGATTCATGTCATGAAACGAAATGGCAGGATTCGGACGAGTGTGACTGGCGTGGAGAATCTGCCGGCGGAGGGCGGATATGTGTTATATGCCAATCATCAGGGTAAATACGATGCGCTTGGAATTATGGACGCCCATAAGAAACCTTGTACGGTTATGATGGATGCGAAGCGTTCGAAGATGATTATTGTCGATCAGTTTATTACATTGATCGACGGCTGCCGGATTGATAAGACAGATATCAAAAGTCAGGTAGAGGCGGTCCGGAAAGTGACAAAAGAAGTAAAAAAAGGCAGACGGTACATTGTATTTCCAGAGGGCGGGTATTTTCATAACCGGAATGCGATCAAGGAATTCATGCCGGGGACATTCAAATGTGCAGTGCGTGCAAATTGTCCGATTGTTCCCGTGTTATTGGTAGATTCCTATAAACCATTTGAGATCAATTCTCTGCGGCGTGTAAAGACACAGGTACATTTCCTGCCAGCGATTTATCCGAAAGAGTATGAGGGGCTTACAACGGATCAGATTGCAAGGCTGGTGCGAAACCGCATTGTGGATGCAATGCAGCAAAAAGCGTGTGCATAAGAACATTCGGGGAAAAGAGGAGGTACGACTGATGGATATCAATCAGGTATTGATGGATTATGACAATATGTTTGGAACACATTCTCTGGAAGATATAGAGGAGTTTCTGACGACCAATATTGAAGTGGCGATGGATGAGCGGGATTATGCATCGGCACTTTCTCTGCTGAATGAAATGATGGGGTTATGCAGGGATACGAACCAGAATGCAAAGGGACTTCGGTATTGTGCAGATATTGAAGATATACTTGTAAAGATGGGTATGGAAGGCACGGTAGAATATGCAACGAGCCTGTTAAATGTGGCAAATGCGTATCGTACCTTTGGCTATTATATGAAAGCACAGAATTTGTTTGAACGTGTGGAGGTACTTTACCGGGAGAAGCTTTCTGCGGGAGATTACCGGTTCGCGACACTCTATAATAACTGGGCGTTTGTCTACCAGGGAAGTGGCGAGCTGAAGAAGGCAGAAGAGACATTCCGACGGGCACTTGCGGTCGTAGATCTACAGCAGAATGCATGGATGGAGCAGGCAACGACCCGGTGCAATCTGGCACAGGTATTGCTGCAGCTCGCAGGCGGTGCCGCCATGGGCGCAAATGGACAGCGGGTAGATGGCACAACGGCATCCACCATGTATGAGGAAGCACTGCAATGTCTGGAGCGTGCGCTCCGTATCTTTGAATGGGATGGAAAACGCGATTTCCATTACAGTACGGCACTTGCGATGATGGGCGATGCACTTTGCATGCGTGAAGCGTATGTGCAGGGAGCGGATTATTATATGCAGGCGATGCAGGAAATGGAAAAGCACGTCGGAAAATCGAATGCATATCTGGAAATCGAAGAGCGTTATAAGCAGGCGAAATATTATGCCGAGGAAATGAAGAAGGAAGAGGAAGAAGAACAGACGGCAGTTTTGACTGCGGATATGAAAACAAATCCTTCTGTAAAATATCTGACGAATATTGTGCATATGGGAGAAGTGCAGGCGGAAACAGTGCCGCAGGAAATCGGGACCAAGGAAGCGGCACAGGGACAGTCCGATTATGTGGATACATTATCGGAGGATACGGTTCAGCCAAATGCAGAGAATAACTGGCTGCATATCTGCAAGCGTTTTTATGAATTGCATGGTGCGAAGATGATCCATGAGGAATTTCCGAATTACGAGGCACGGATTGCCGTCGGACTTGTCGGAGAGGGTTCGGAATGCTTTGGCTATGACGATGCCATTTCGCGCGATCATGATTTTGCATTGGGATTCTGTCTGTGGCTTTCAGAGGAGGATTACCGGAGTATCGGAGGTATGCTGCAGAAATCGTTTGAGCAGCTTCTGGTTGATTTTGGCGATGAATTCTTACGTGAAAATGGAATTGAAGCACCGACAAACTCGGTCAACAAGGTGCTGTCACATAGAAGAGGTGTTTCCTCTGTGCGCGAGTTCTATGAGAATCTGCTTGGCGTGAAGGTACAGAAAACCGCAGAGGGTGGTTATATTCTCCCGGATAGCTGGCGGCAGATCTCAGAAGAGAAGCTGGCGGCGGCGACCAATGGAATGGTGTTCCGCGATGATGCCGGTGCATTTACGAAGATACGGGAGAGTCTGCTTGAGTATTATCCAACAAAGGTATGGATGATGCGTCTGGCAGAGAAACTGCATGGATTTGCGCAGACAGCGCAGACGAATTATGCACGTATGATGGCAAGACAGGATTATGTGACCGCGAATCTCTGCGTGGCAAAGGGCATGCAGTACACGATGGAGATCATTTATCTGCTGAATCAGAAGTATGCACCTTATTATAAATGGATGCGGAAAGGCATGCAGAGCCTGTCGCTCATTGACAGCGTGGCTCCGATCCTTGACCGGATCGCAGTGATTCCGAATCAGGCAGCTGCGTGGGAAGGACGTACGTATAGCGCGTATGAGACGAATTATAAAGACGAGATTGTGTCCTGCTTTGAGGATATTGCAGAATATCTGTTGATGGAGCTTAAAATGCAGGGCGTAGTGAAAGGGACAGATACATTCCTTGATGTATATGCGCAGGATCTGGTACAGCGTGTGGATCGCGGTGATTTCGGTGCCGTGGAGGATGCCGAGATGGAAGCAAACTACCGCGAGTATGTAAACGATTTGAAGCAGGCGGCAAAAGAAAAGACAACAGAAAAATCAAAATATGACCTCGAAGAAGAGATGGGACTGGCACGTGAATGGAGCAATGAAACGCCATTTGACCGCGAGGAAACGATTGCGGCAATCATAGATGCGGAGTGGAAGTTGTTTGGAAGTACCATCTATCCGGACGACTGGAATACATTCTTCATCATGCGGAAGAGCCGGTATCTGGCTTGGACGAATGATCTGCTTGCAAGCTATCTGCAGGATTGTAAGGCAGGAAATGCATTGCAGGTAGAGCGGAGTGAGAAACGGATTGGCATCGAAGAGGATCTGGTGCAAATCCAGTTAGACTGGTTGCAGAAATTCATCGAGAATTATCCGAAGATGGCAGGTTATGTACGTTTTATCTATACAAATGATGCACAGGAGACGATCGAATCGGCACTGCGCAGAGACATTGCTGCCTATGGAGACCGGACGTTTATCCTGTTTGGCAAATTTGTGACCGATATCGCACAGGCAGGCGGCAACCTGACGTACGACATCATGAATTATATGGCATGCCTGTATGGATATGGCGGAGTTGAAGATGCAGAACGTCAATTATAATTCCAATATAGGACTATCAAGTATAATGAAATAGAAAAGAACTCGTAAACAAACATGCTTGCGTGTGCATGTAATTGTTACGAGTTCTTTTTATGCAGAAAATAGTTTAATATAGTTTTTCTGTCTCACAGATCGTGCCGCCGCCGACTACAATATCACCATCATATAAAACAACGGCCTGCCCTTTCGTGATTGCACGCTGTGGTTCATTGAAAATGACTTCAATCTTTCCATCCGGGAGTGGATTGACAGTCGCTGGTGCTTCCGTATGACGATAGCGTACCTTCGCAGTGACACGGATCGGGGTATCGATATGGCCGATTGAGATGAGATTCACATCATCTGCGACAAGGCGTTTTGAGAAGAGATCTTCATTTCGACCAAGGACAACCTGATTTTTCTCGATGTCGACATCCATGACATACATCGGTTCTTTCAGTGCCAGTCCAAGTCCTTTACGCTGACCGATCGTGTAGCGGATGATTCCCTTGTGGCGTCCTAAGACATTGCCGTGGACATCAACGAAATCGCCCTCCGGGTAAGTCTTGCACGCATGCTGTTCGATGAACTTCGCATAATTTCCATCCGGCACAAAGCAGATGTCCTGACTGTCGTGCTTTTTCGCATTGACAAAACCATGTGCTTCCGCGATGGCACGCGTCTCGCTTTTCGGCATGCCGCCGAGTGGAAACTGTGTGTGCGCAAGCTGATCCTGTGTCAGGGAATAGAGCACATAGCTCTGATCCTTGCTTGCGTCGACTGCTTTCTTCAAGAGATAGCGCCCGGTTGTTTCATCCTGTACAATCTGCGCATAATGTCCGGTGACAACGTAATCCATTCCAAGCTCCTGTGCCCGTTGGTACAGATATTCGAATTTCAGATAGCGGTTACAGTCGATGCAGGGATTCGGTGTGATGCCACATTCGTAGCAATGCACGAACTTGTCCATGACCTGTTCCTTGAAATGTTCCTTGAAGTTCATGACGTAGTGATCCATGCCCATTGAATGTGCCACAGCACGGGCATCCTCCACGTCGTCTAAGGAACAGCAGGTGTGTTCCTTGTTGATGACGATGTCATCGTTTTGATATAATTTCATGGTGGCACCGATGCATTCGTAGCCCTGCTCCTTCATCAGAAAGGCCGCCACGCTGCTGTCGACACCGCCGCTCATAGCGATCAATGCTTTCTTATTCATAGTTCCTCCGAAAAATTCCTTGGACTTTTTTGTTTTATAATAGTATAGTATAAATATTGAAAATATAAATAGTCATTGCACATCCGCGCAATTTTTCTATATCATAATATAGTATGAACAGAATTGCAATATATGTGTCCGGTATAAAATGCAGACCGGCATATGCATCTGAGGGTGTGAGGTGGTTATGATTTGAATAGATATTGGAGGCAGGTCATGGGAACAATTGTAAATAAAACCATTCAGGAGGCAACCGCGCGCCTGAAGGAAAACTACGAAGCACAGAAGATTTTTGATATGTCACTCGGCGATTGTGTACCGAACCGGGACGCAATCATTTCGATCATAGAAGGGCTGCGCACGGTCACATTTCCGGGATTTTTCGGCTCTGAAAATATGGCATATGTTTCCAAGGATAATTTCGCGGGAAGCACGCTGGCAATCCTCTATGAACGGCTGTTTAAGCAGGTGCGTGTCGCCTTGAAGTTCGATAACAAGGAGCTTGCCGATGCAGAGATCCGGGCGAAAGCGGAGGAGTATACATCAACATTTATCGCGAAGATCCCGGACATTCAGGCGATGATCTTAAAGGATGTGGATGCGGAGTTTAACGGTGATCCGGCGGCGAAGGACCACCAGGATATCATCCTTTCCTATCCGGGGATTTTCACGATTTTTGTATATCGGTATGCACATGTCCTGTATGAGTTAAATGTACCGTATATTCCGCGTATCATGACGGAATATGCACATGGACTGACCGGAATCGACATCAATCCGGGCGCGACAATCGGTGAATATTTCTGTATCGATCATGGTACGGGAATCGTCATCGGTGAGACGACGACGATCGGCGATCATGTGAAGATCTATCAGGGCGTAACGCTTGGAGCACTCTCCACACGGAAGGGACAGCTGCTTTCCGGTGTGAAGCGTCATCCGACGATCGAGAATAATGTTGTGATTTATGCGAATACTACTATCTTAGGTGGCGAGACTGTGATCGGTGAGAATTCTGTTGTAGCTGGAAACTCTTTTGTCACGACATCCATCCCGGCGAATACGAAGGTCGCTTCGATGCAGCCGGAGCTGGAAATAAAAGAACAGAAGTAGGGATTCGATTTATGCAAACCAAAGATCATCTTGCCTTAGGGCGTTATCTTGCACGTGTATTTGAGATAGAAGAACCGGTAAAAAAATACGCATTTGTAATTGGAAATATCATGCCGGATGTTAACAAATGTTCATACATCCACGGATATTTTCAGTTGCTGCGCGCGCATAGACAACAAAAAGATGCGGGACCTTTGTCGTTGAATGACCATCGGCGTATGCTGATCGGTGGGCATACAGCGGAAGGGTCTCGTTTTTTTGTCAACCGGGTGTACCGCGTGCTGCGGAAACGGGAGAAACTGTCGGTGCGTGATTATTACCAGATGGGAAAGGCGACACATTATCTGGCAGACCGCTTCACGTATCCGCACACAATGCGCTATACCAGTGGATTTTTTGCGCATATCCGATACGAAAAGCAGTTGCATATTTATATGCGGGATATGCTTGCAGTCCTGCCGAATATGCGGGATGCGGTAGATAAATGCTTTTCCCGGACAAGCTTCAACAGTTTGTACCGCTCGTATCGGAAGGAACCGGAGGGAAATGGAACGGTTTTGCACGATTGTTTTCATATTCTGGCAGTATGTATTGCCTATTTGGAAAATATCCTATATAATGGGATAAGAAAGAATATGCAAAAAATGTAAACATTCTGATATGCATACACAAGAGAATGAAAAGCAAGAGGGAAGGAGCGTGTATGAGTGGACAAGTCAGAATTCGAGTCACGTTATTTTGACCTGGTATCCAAAGCGCCGGGCAAAACTTTTTTATTTTATGGCAATTTAAAAGAAGACATGATACGCTGGTCTGCATCGGCAGTGGAATATTTCGGATTACCGGGGGAGATATTCGGAGATTCCACGCGGGAGTGGATCAGCCGGATTCATCCGGAGGATGTGGAACCATATACAGATAGTCTTATGGAGCTTCTCCATGGCGTGACGCCGTATCACAACTGTGAGTACCGTATCAAGAACGCACAGGGAGAATATGTGTGGGTCAATTGCCGCGGATACATGACTTACGATGCGGATGGAAAAGCAGAGTGGTTTGGTGGTCTTGTCACGAATATGGGATATCAGACAAAGATCGATGCAGTCACGAATCTGTGGACCGTTCATCAGTTCCGGAGTGAGTTAAACCGTCTGCTGGATGACCGCGCGCGGGGTGGAATTCTCATGATCGGGCTGGAGAACTTCAAGCGGATCAATGCAGAATACAGCTATGCTTATGGTGATAAGGTGCTCGCCTTGATCGGAGAGAAACTGCGTGAGGGTGTGCTCCACAACTGTCATGTATTTCGGATGGACGGAGCGAATTTTGCGATTGTCATGCAGGATGCAGGTGTGGAGCGTATTGTAGAATACAAGAAGTTCGTAGACAGCTTTATGCGGAATCTGGTCGTGTCCGGGCAGGTGGTACACCTGCGGTTTAAGGCAGCGGCAGCGTTCTTCCCTGAAGATGGGGAGTTCTTAGACCAGATTCAAAGTAACCTGTTTTACGCCCTTGATCATGCAAAGCTGACGAATACCGATGATGTTGTATTCTACAGCAAGGAATTATTTGCACAGAAGAAATATATGACACGTCTGAAGGAGGCAATCCGGGAGTGCGTGGAGGAAGACTGTAAGGGTTTCCGTATTGTAATGCAGCCGATCGTGGAGACGAAGAGCGAGGTCTGTGATGCAGCGGAAGTATTACTCCGCTTTACTCATCCGGAATTCGGTGTGATAGGACCGATGGATTTTATTCCGATTCTGGAGAATTCCAAGGAGATCATCCGGGTTGGAAAATGGGTGATCGACCAATCATTACAGACGCTTGCCAGGTGGCGGGAGCAGATTGGACATATGCCGTTAAAGCGTCTGCAGATCAATGTGTCTTATGTACAGTTCAAAGATCCGGAGCTCTTAGGTTATGTTGTGGAACGGCTCGATCATTATCAGCTTCCGCATGATGCGGTCATGCTGGAACTGACGGAGAGCTGTCGTGTGGAGCAGACGTCATTTCTATCGGACGTCCTGCAGACATTCAAGGATGCGGGTATCAGCATTGCGCTTGACGACTTCGGAACCGGCTATGCATCGCTGACTGTACTCAAAGACATTCCTGCCGACATGGTGAAGCTTGACCACACGATGACGCGGAGTATCACCGAGAAACCGAAGGACAAAGCGCTGATCGAATTCATCGTTACATACTGCAAGAAGGTTGGTATCGCTGTCTGTGCGGAAGGTGTCGAGAAAGTGGAAGCACTCTCCATCGTACGAAACGCAGGTGTCGAATGTATCCAGGGCTACTACTACGATAAGCCGCTCGAACTCGATACGTTCTACCGGAAATATGTGAAATAAACGAAACACACCATATCAATTGCATATATCCAGTATCGGTTCGAGTAAATACGATGTATTGAAACTAAGAAGTTCTAAACATATGTATATTACTCGAATCCGATCTGGATATCTATGCAGTTGACAGGTGTGTTTCTTTCGCTTTTGTAAGATTGAGGTAGAGTGTAAGGAATTTGCAGAGCCAATAAAGTAAATAAAGAAACCACATGGATACAATTCTAAAGCAGACCGTTGAAGCACGTCGGCACTTAATGAGTGCGAAGCGCGAATTTAGTACCGCTACGTGCTGAACCGAGCGGGAGCGCGTCTGCGTAGAATGTATCCATGTGGTTTCTTTTTAGTTATATAAATGCAAATTCCGTCAACTTAATCTGGACTTCACATAGTTGAAATCCTGGTTGTACTTGTTATCAATCTTCTCGTCCCCGAACATGCAGTCCGTGAACATATCGTTCGTGTTCGTGCCCGGCGATACAACAAAGCCGTCTCCAAAATCCGCTTTCCCAAGGAACACACTCTCGTAGAACATGTGATCCATATTCGTTACCTGTGCAGTCAGGAACCGCTCCGGGAATTTCAGTCCATCCGGGATACGGCACTCAGAGAACATATACTCCATGTTCATGACATGCGATGTATCAAAGATCTTACCGAAATCAAATGCCTCGGATACAGAACTCTGGTAAAACATGTATCGCATATCCTCGACTTCCTTCGTGTGGAAATGGTCACCGAGCGAGAAGCCCTTCGGCATAACACAGCCTGCAAACATCAGGTTCATGTCCTTGATGCCACGCGTGTTGAACAGTCCGCCGATCTGGAAGCCTTCCGGGAGCGTTACCCAGGAGAACATACCACAGCAGCTACTTGCATTGATCGGAACCTCCAGACGTCCACCCTTGAATTCACGGTAGTTAAATTTCAGAATCTTTTTTCCATTCCAGTTCTTGGTAGGCATAAAACAGATCGGATTGTAGAGAACCCAGTGCTTGTCGCCCGTACCTTCCTGAAACCATTTATAATTTGGTACACCAATCCGGTTCTGGAACCACATACGCTCGGAGTCATCGTTGACATCGATAAAGTAGGAATTTTCTTCATATACAAAGTGGTCACGACCGAATACTTTCTGGCGTTCGATTTCTTCTTTTCCAGCTATCATTAAAATTACCCCCTGTTGCTAATCAATTCGTACAAAAAATGCATGATAATTTGCATATTTTGCACAACAGTCTACTTTGATTATAGCGGATACAGGGGGTAGTTGCAACGGCAAAATCAATTATTGTGCAGATTCTGTCACGGTTTCGGTCTGTTCGATGCCGGTTTCATCTATTTTGTAGGAACCGCCCTGCTCTAACAGAGCGTCTGCGTCAACTCCAAGGTCTTTTTCAGCTTTCGCAAACCATACAGGCGTCTCATCCGGATTCGCCTCGTCAGTTGGGATATTCATCGTGTTGAAAATATATTTTCCCTCTGCATTGAAGATATACTCTGCCCAGCCGTAGCTTTCCACGGTTCCGCCTGCGATGAGCACATGCTTATTTCCTTCGGAATCGGTGTAATCCTTCCGGAAATAGTCTGTGTCGCTGCACTGATCGGTGATGTCTGTTTTCTCATCATTCAGATTTAGATACAGGCGTCCGTTCTCGGCAGTCGTGTAAGAAAGATCTCCTGTTTTTTCGATGGTAAATGTAACCGAGTTGTCGTCCTCGGAGATCTCCACATTCGAGCCATCTGCCATAACAATGATTGTGTGCACAAGAGATTTCCCGGTCGCCGCGTAACATATGCCGTTCGATGCGGCAAACATCATGACCAGACATGCAGCAGTGTAGCACATGCGCCGAACCACACGGGTTGTCCGGCTGCGCCGGATGGATGCCGGGTTTAAGTTGATTTCTGCGTCGGTCGTCAGGCAGTCAAATGCCTGCTTATATTTTTCATGATTCGTCATAGTTCCAATCCTCCTTGATTTCTTCTCGAAGAGCGGCGCGTCCACGGTTTAAGCGAACCTTGACGTTGCTCTCGCTTACATGCAGTATTTCTGCGATTTCCTTGATCGTGTAATCTTCATAATAGAAGAGATGAATGACGGTGCGCTGTTTCTCCGGGAGCCGCAGCACTGCCTCGAACAGGGTACTGCTTTCAGTATCTGGGAAATCCAGCTCCTCCATATAGCTTTCTAAGGATTGCCGGTGTTTCCGCCAGAAGGCGCGAACGATATTCCTGGATTTGTTGATTGCAACCCGCATCAGCCATGCACGGATATGGGTTTCGTCTTCAAATTCTTTCTTCAGAATATGATATTGCAGGAAGGTGTCCTGCACGACATCTTCTGCGTCTTCGCGGTTCTGACAGATACTGAATGCAATCCGGTATAAATGATTCTGATAGCGTTCCATCAGTATCCGTATTGGTATCTTCATAGTCACATCCTCCGTCTGTTTCAAAAGGCCTTTCACAGATTATACACGTGGGCGGACGAAAAGGTTACAAAAACTTGACATTTTTAAATAATCGTGGTTTAATCTGTTACTGTAATACTTTATTACACTAAATCATTAACCCGTTAGAGCAATAAATGAGTAAAGAAAATGGATATGCAGCGAAGACATGCATATCGTCGAGGAGGAAGAGAATCATGAGAAAATTAAAGAAATTACTTGCAGTTGCATCTGTTGCTGCAATGACACTTTCCCTTTGCGCCTGTGGCGGCAAGAAGGATGATACTTATACGGTAGGTATCTGTCAGTTAGTACAGCATGAGGCACTCGATGCCGCAACAAAGGGCTTTAAGGATGCTTTGGTAGAAGAGTTTGGTGAAGACGGAATCAAGTTTGATGAGCAGAACGCACAGGGTGATGCTAATACATGTGCGACGATCATCAATGGTTTTGTGAGCAGCGATGTAGATCTGATCCTTGCAAATGCAACGCCTGCATTACAGGCAGCCGCAGCCGGTACAGATACAATCCCGATTCTTGGTACATCTGTAACAGAATATGGTGTTGCACTCGAGCTTTCTGATTTCAATGGTACCGTTGGTAGAAATATTTCTGGTACATCGGATCTTGCACCACTGGAGAGTCAGGCAGATATGATCAAGGAACTGTTCCCAGATGCAAAGACAGTCGGACTTCTGTACTGTTCAGCAGAGGCAAACTCCCAGTATCAGGTAGATACAGTCAAGGCAGCTCTGGAGAAGCTTGGATATACATGTGAGTATTATTCATTCTCCGATTCCAATGACCTTTCAACAGTCACAACATCTGCAGCCAATGCAAGTGATGTGATCTACGTTCCAACAGATAACACAGTCGCAGCTAATACAGAGATCATCAAGAATATCTGTATGCCAGCAAAGACTCCTGTAGTTGCCGGCGAGGAAGGTATCTGTAAGGGTTGTGGTGTTGCAACACTTTCTATCAGCTACTATGATCTGGGTGTCGCAACTGGTAAGATGGCAGCCAAGATCCTGAAGGGTGAGTCTAAGGTAGAAGAGATGCCAATCGAGTATGCACCACAGTTTACAAAGAAGTACAACAAGGATATCTGTGACGAACTCGGTATCAGCGTACCAGATGATTACGAAGCAATCACAAACGAGTAATCGAAAAGAATAGCGAAAACAAGCGTATTTACTTGATTTTTGTTGTATTATTATAGTATAGTAGTCGGGTAGAGTTTTTCTACCCGACTTTTGTTAATGAAGAAATAAAGGAGAGAAAGAAATGGATGTAAGTGCTTTATTCAATGCCATGCCAGGCGCGATTGCCCAGGGTCTGATCTGGGGTATTATGGCGATTGGCGTGTACATTACGTTCCGGATTCTGGACATCGCCGATTTGTCCGTCGATGGAACGATGTGTACCGGTGCAGCCGTATGTATTATGTTGATGCAGAAAGGGTATCATGTAGCAGCCGCGATGGCGATCGCGACACTTGCCGGTATGCTCGTGGGACTTGTAACCGGTTTGTTTCACACGACGATGGGAATTCCGGCGATCTTAGCAGGTATTCTGACACAGCTTGGTCTGTGGGGAGTGAACCTGAAGATCATGGGAAAGGCAAATCAGCCGATCAATGTGGACAAATATGATCTGGCAGTTTCTCTGCGTTACATAAAGAGGGTTGCATTCTATAAGAATTCCATTTTTGTCGTATTTCTATTTATGATTGTTGTCATCGGAATTTTGTACTGGTTCTTCGGTACAGAGCTTGGTAGTTCGCTTCGTGCAACGGGTTGTAATGAGAATATGGCACGTGCGCAGGGTATTAACACGAACTTCAACAAGGTACTCGGATTGATGATCTCGAATGGTCTGGTTGCATTTGCAAGTGCATGTCTTGGACAGTATCAGGGATTTGCAGATATCAATATGGGTAAAGGTGCGATCGTAATCGGTCTGGCATCGGTTATCATCGGTGAGGCAATATTCAGCCGTATCTTCAAGAACTTCGCATTGAAGCTTCTGTCGGTTGGTATCGGTGGAGTGATTTATTTCATCGTATTGCAGATCGTTATCTGGCTCGGCGTCGATACGGATCTGTTGAAGTTGTTCCAGGCTTTGATCGTAGCAGTATTCCTTGCAGTGCCTTATTGGAAGGGAAAACATTTCAACAAGGGTAAGAAGCTTGCGGCAACCGCAGAGAAGAAGGAGGCGTAAATACTATGTTAGAGCTGAAGAATATTTATAAGACCTTCAATGCGGGAACGGTCAATGAGAAAATGGCATTAAGAGGACTGAATCTGACGCTGGAGGATGGCGATTTCGTAACCGTCATCGGTGGAAACGGGGCCGGTAAGTCTACGATGTTAAATGCAATCGCCGGTGTATGGCCGGTCGATCAGGGACAGATCCTGATTGGGGATGCCGATGTAACAAAGCTTCCGGAATATAAGCGTGCCAAATATCTCGGCCGTGTGTTCCAGGATCCAATGACCGGAACAGCAGCGACAATGGAGATTCAGGAGAATCTGGCACTGGCACTCCGCCGGGGAGACAGCCGTACTTTGAAAGCCGGAATCACGAAGAAGGAGCATGCAAAGTATCGTGAGATGCTGGCTACACTGGGACTTGGTTTGGAAGACCGTATGACATCGAAGGTAGGACTTCTGTCCGGTGGTCAGAGACAGGCACTCACACTGCTGATGGCAACCCTGAAGAAGCCGAAGCTCCTGCTCCTCGATGAGCATACAGCCGCTCTTGATCCGAAGACTGCGGCGAAGGTATTGCAGACGACCGATATGATCGTCAACCGCGATAATCTGACCACGTTGATGATCACACATAATATGAAGGATGCAATCGCACACGGAAACCGGCTGATCATGATGATGGATGGCAATATCATTCTCGATATCCGTGGTGAAGAGAAGAAGAAGCTGACCGTTGCAGATCTGCTTCACAAGTTTGAAGAGGCAAGTGGCGAAGAATTCGCGAACGATAAGGCGATTCTTGGCTAATCTATGAATCAGTAGATATGAACGAAGAACAGGTATTGATTGCACGTTTGCAGGATTTGGCGAAGCGCGCATACAGACAAAATATTTATACATACACCGGATTCCTGACACCTGCAGAGCTTGCGGTGGTCTATGAGAAACAGGCGGATTTCTCCTTTGTTGGGATGACCTGCTTCGGCGGAACGCCGGAGTGCGAACGGCAGATGGTGCAGTTTGGCTCGGAAGAATTGTTTGGGTATGCGGGCGTGTTCCCCATCTCGATTATTCTGGTAGAACCATTACTGGACAAATTCGCTGAGGATCTGAGCCATCGCGATTTTCTTGGTGCGCTTATGAATTTGGGGATTGAACGGTCTGTGCTCGGTGACATTCTGGTAAAGGATGGAAAGCGGGCATATATTTTCTGTCAGGAGAATATCGCTGCATATATTATGGAGCAACTGACAAAGATAAAACATACGAACGTGAAAACCTCCCTCGTGGAGGGTGAGATCGAGGATCTGAAGCCTGTACTTGAGGATATACACGTGATCGTCAGTGCACCGAGGTTTGATGCCATCGTTGCAGCCGTCACGAAATGCTCCCGCAACGAGACGCTGGATATATTCCGGGCGAAGAAAGTCACACGTAACGGCAGAATTGAGGAACGCAACAGTCTGGTCTTAAAAGATGGCGATAGTTTCTCGGTCCGCGGGTACGGAAAGTTCCGGTATTGCGGTGCCGGAAGTGAGACGCGAAAGGGCAGAGTGAATATTTATTTAAAGAAATATATTTAGGGGTTTCCGAATGGGAAAAGTCGTGATAAAATATGTGACAGTGAGGCTTTTGCCATGAAAAAGGGAGACAATGAGGCGAGAAGGATATGATCAGTAAGTACATTACAGAGAATGGAAAATTCAGACAGATTGATGAGTTTATGCCTGGTACATGGATCAATCTGACAGCGCCGACGCAGGACGAGAGTCTCGAGATTGCAAGAAGATATAATGTGGATCTCGCAGATATCCGGGCTGCACTGGACGATGAGGAGTCATCCCGTGTGGATGTCAACGATGATTATGTTTTGATATTATTCGATATTCCTTCGGTTGAGATCCGGCACAACCAGGAGGCATATACAACCATCCCGCTGGGGGTTGTATGGACGGACGATGCAATTATCACGGTGTGTTCGGCGGAGACACCGGTGCTCAAGCATTTTATTGTCAATAATATACGAGATTTTACCACGAAGAAGCAGGTGCGTTTTACCTATCAGATTATGTACCGGACGAGCATGTTATATCAGTCGTATCTTCGGATTATTGACCGGCGCAGACTTGAGATGGAGGAACGTATGGGAGGCGCAACGGAGGATGCCGATATCGTCAACCTGCATGAGATGGAATCCAACCTGGTGTATTTTGATACATCATTGCGTGCGAACCGGATGGTCGTGGACCGTCTGACACGGTATAGCGGAATCCGGAAATTCCCGGAGGATCAGGAATTGCTGGATGATGTGATTGTCGAGAATCTGCAGGCGATAGAGATGACGCAGATCTACCGGGATATCTTAAAGGGTACACGGGAATTGATGTCAACATTCATTGATAACCGTCTGAACAACATCATGAAGCTGTTGGCTGCGATTACGATCGTCATGTCCATACCGACGATTATATCGGGATTATATGGTATGAATGTAAATGGCAACGGTATGCCGTTTTCAAAGGAACCATGGGGATTTATGATTATATGTGTGCTTACACTTGTCATCTGTATTGTAGTGACAATTGTGCTGCGAAAGAAGAAGATGTTGTGATAGCTCCAGGTTGCAGGCAGACACAGAACTATGCAGGATGGCATGGGGATATAAGGGTTGAGATAGATTGAAAAATTTGAGATTTAAATTCGTTGTTGCAACGAGTCCGTTGTTCGTTGCCACGCATATTCCGCGTGCGAATTATATGATAAAACACAAAGAAAAATACACCGAACAGCAGCGGTATGATTTTGCGATGAAAATCGAGAATCATATGCGCAGACGTGCCCGTACGAAAACCGATGTATATGGTAGGGAGAATCTGCCACAGGATGGCGGTTATATCATGTATGCGAACCATCAGGGCAAATACGATGCACTTGGGATTATGCTGGCACATCCGAAGCCGTGTGCGATGTTGTGGGAAGAGAAATCCGCAGACCGTCTGGTTGCAAGACAGGTATGTGGTCTGGTGGAGGGAACCACGATATCGTTCGAGGATCCGAAGCAGCAGATCGGGGCGTTGAAGACGATTTCCGAGCGTGTGAAGGATGGAAAACCATATTTGATTTTCCCAGAGGGCGGTTATACGGATAATAAAAATGAGTTACAGGAATTTAAGTCCGGGTGTTTCTCGTGTTCGTTAAAATCCAAGACACCAATGGTTCCGGTTGTGATCTACGATTCGTGGAGGTCGATGGATACGAATACCTTTGAGAAGGTTCGGACACAGGTACATTTCCTGCCGCCGATTCCATATGAAGAATATGGAAAATTGCGGAAGCATGATGTATGCGAATTGGTAAAGAAGAGAATTCAGGAGAAGCTTGACGAATTAAAAGAAGCAGATCCGAGGAGATGAAAACGTGAAGACAGGTATTGTATTAGAGGGCGGTGCGTTCCGCGGGCTTTTTACCGCAGGAGCATTGGACTGCCTGATGGATAATCAGATAGTATTTGATTATGTGGTAGGAGTATCTGCCGGCGCTGGAAACGCGGTTAATTATCTGGCAGGGCAAAAAGGTCGTACCAAATGGACGATTACCGCAAGCGGTGAAAATGCATATTATGGTGTCAAGCAGATGCGTAAAAGCAAGAAGATGCTTGATTTAGACCGTATGGTGATGGAGTTTTCGCATAAGCAGTATCCATTTGATTTTGAGAAGTTCGTTGCGTCACCATCGGAGGTAGAGCTCGTAGTGACAAACTGCGAGACTGGAAAAGCCGAATATATCGCAAAGACAGAGGATGAGAAGCGCGTGCTGACGGCAGTCAAGGCATCGTGTTCAGTTCCGGTACTGTGCAATCCGGTTGAATTAGATGGATTCCATTATATGGATGGAAGTCTGGCTGATTCGATTCCGGTGAAGCGTGCATTTGAGGTTGGATGTGACCGGGTTGTCTGTATTTTGACAAGAAAGCCAGAGGAAGCACCGACAAACTATGGAAAGATCCGCGTGCTGATGCGTACCTATAAGAAGAAATATCCGGCATTTTATGATACGTTGATGCGCAGACGTGAGATGTATGCGAAGCAGTTAGACCGGATCGACCGATACGAGAAGGAAGGAAAGCTTCTCGTGTTCCGTCCGGAGTTAGACAGCATCAGCAAGTTTGAGCAGGATAAAGAAAAGCAGGAAGCATTCTATCAGAATGGATATGATCTGATGGCAGCTAACCTGCAGAAGATGCAGGATTTCCTGCAGGGAAAATAATCAGTGTTTTTGGCTGTATTTGTACCACAGATACATATACGCAACAAGCGGACTGTATTCTGGAAGCGGGATGATCCCAAGAGATTCGTATATCGCTTTGCTGTCATAATCAGTAGAAGATGCAGAGATTCCGGTCAGATAGACCGGGATCTTTTTTTGTGCCGCCTGTTCGGCGAGTGCAAGCAAGGATGGATTTTTCGTATTGATCGTACCGGAGTGGTAAGCGTAGATCAACACCGCACGTGCATCGTCCGGCAGATAATACTGCATACCCGGCATAGACTGGAAGAAGCATACTGGGCAGGATGTATCGAAGTGGACGGATGTTTGCCGCAGGTCGGAAAACTCCTGAAGGACAGGTGCAATTGCATCCGCATATGCATCATAAGAACGTTCGTACAAACTGTCGTCAAACGGATAATGGTTGTAGACGCCAAGTGCATTGTAGATCTTCGGCGTACTTCCGGTGTTACAGTAGGCGATGCCGACGGCTGTTGGCAAAGTTGGGGAAGTGATATAATCAACGGCAGCGGTAAAGTTCGTCAGTCCATTTGCACGCGGATCATCTAAGATATAATTGCTTGACACGAGCAGGATTGGAACCTTTGCATAGGCAAAGCACATACCAAGCGCCGCGGCGGTAAAAGGAAGCGTATCCGTGCCATGCGTCACAATGATGCCGTCAATATCCTTTGTGAGCTGCTCCCGGATGCAGGAGATAAGCAGGTTCAGATGAGAACCATCCATATACTCACTCAGGGTTGTATAAGGAGCTTTCGTCTGAAAGTGCGGGATGGCTGCTCCTTTTTTCTTTTGCTCGGTCTCGTACATTGCCAGCAGTCGATATGGCATTTGTGTATCAGTGGAGACAAAGTTCTGCTGTACAGACGAACCAATCGTGCCGCCTGTGAAGATAACTGTGATATTCATAAAACTACTCCGTTTCATTTTCCTTTAGTTTTAACATGATATTCGAGATAAATTCATGTTGTTCGGTATAAAAATTCGAGGAACCGTGGTATTTTTGCGTCGTAGCCTGAATCGAGGCAAGACCGATACCGCTTTTCCGCTCCTTGGTGGAGATGTATTTTCCGTTCCGTGTGCAGATATTGCCGTCGAAGCTGTTTACCATTGTGATATACAGGTGCCCCGGGGTGTCGAGATCCGCGGATAAGCGGATGAAACGGGCATCGGCCCGGACATGGCGGCATGCGGTGACTGCATTATCAAGCAGATTGCCGAAGATCAGGCACAGGTCAATATCCGAGATCGCTATCTCCTTTGGAATAACAACCTGCAGCTTCGTCCGGATGCCATAGCTTTGGGCGATATCGATATAATAATGAATCGTTGCGTTGACCACGGGGTTGTCACAATAGGTGGCAGGTGCCTGTACATTCGATATCTCGGAAGAATAGTTGGAGATATATTCCTGTAATTTCTCATATTGGCCGGTCTGGGAAAGTTCGTTCAATACTGCAATCGTATGCTTGAAATCATGCCGGATACGGCGTGTCTCATCCAGATACGCCTGCATTTTCTCATACTGGTCTGCCTGAAGCTGGTACATCAGGGCGGTGGAATCTGCTTCGATCTTCCGGGAGGTCGTGACGGCGATGATGTACAACAGGGACTGGAACAGCATGAAGAACAGGAACAGCACACCTTCGATCACCATTGCAATCTGGAAGACCCGCCCGACGCGGATGTTGGCATAATCAATCGGAATCATATAGATGTTGCAAAAGGAGATGATTGCAGGAATCATCCATGCGATTCTCCAGAATAATGTCGTGTTGAAATTCTCAAACAGCCATCGGTATTTGTGCCGCATGCGGAGCAACACAGACATAATGAGGAGACTGACCGCATATTGTATGATCAGACCGGGCACGGAGTCGTCATGTATGTTGGAATGCGGATCGATCCGCGCGATGATGTAATAGTTCATGATGCAGCCGAAGGATAACGCAGCGGTTGCACATAAAAACATGTAAAGTAATTTCAACTTTTCCAGTTTTACAGTCAAAAAATACGCAATCAGACAGATGCCGAGCAGAGGGAAGAAGAATATGTTTGTGTAGTAGGAGCCGGAAGAATCCACCCACGCCAGCATAAAACAGACTGCAACCATGCATGGTAACAGTACCGGATAGAGCTTTCTCTGGGGAATGATGAGCCAGTCCGCAACAGGGATGATGCAAAGAAATATGCCGGGGAGGATAATGCCGTATTCGGCGGCTCTGTAAACGAGGTTCCAGAAATTCATGAGAGTCCTCCTTTCGTCAATGCCTTCGTGCGCCGCTTAAACTGGTGAGCGATATAAGCCTGTGTGATGGCGGCTGCATTTTTCCTATGAATCGAAAATGTCGTGGAGTCGCACATGGTGCAGGAAGTGTTCTCCATATGCTGCACATAGTCCAGGTTGATGAGTATCCCCCGGTTGATGGTCAGAAACCGTTCGTCCTGTGTGAGGATGGATGCGGCTTCGCGAAATGGCATGCGGCAACGGAACACATCGCGCCCCTGAATCTGCAGATAGTTGGAATCCGAGGTGATATAGCGGATGTCAGAATATAAAACCGGAATCTGCTTCCGGTCTATCGAGATTGAAAATGCCTGTGTGTCAGTCTCTTCTTCCTGCGTAATCGCCAGCTCGTCGAACAGCCGGGCGATCATCTCCCCGGTTACGGGTTTTTCGAGATAATCAAATGCATGCACCCGGAATGCATCTGCCCGATGCTCCGGACTGCTGGTCAGGAACACGATAGGTGTCCGGGGAGCAATCCTGCGGAATTCTGCCGCCAGATCAATTCCGGTTGTATCCTGTAAATAAATATCAAAGATAACAAAAGAATATGAGATCTGTGCGCAGGCGGAAAGAAATGCGGCAGATGTCGCGAAGCGGTCACAGGCGATTGCAGCATCATGCGTGCAGCTGTAATCCATAATGGTTCTATATAATTTCTGTAATTCTTCCGGATTGTCATCCACGATGGCAAGCTTCATATTCATTTCCTCTCTGATGAATGGTTGAATTGTAATTTTTAACATTGTAACACAATTTTATATAGGAATCTATGCATCATAATGACATTTCGTCCCAGAAAAATGCATTTCGTCCCAGAAGGGTTGACGTGCCCCCAAAGGTATGGTAAAGAAAAAGAATGAAAAAAATGTAAAGAGGATAATATTTAGGACAGGAAAGTCCTAGGTAGTAGGAGGAGAGAAAATGAAAGTAAGAGAGAAGTTAATGCGGAAGGTGATGGCAGTTGTGATCGCAGCAGCCGCAATTTTTTCGATAAGCGGAGGGACGAAGGTTATGCCGGTCAAGGCTGCGGGAGAAGTGGCGGAGGTAATTGATGATACTGGAATGAGGATAGCGGGATATACAACGTTTGAAGCAGCGGCGAGCCATGTATATAATAATTATACAATCAAGATGCTGGCAGACGCAACGGAGACCTGTTCTGTTGATATTGGAAACAAAAATCTTACGATTGATTTGAATGGCAAGAATTTGACGATTACGCGGATTTCCACTATGAATGCATTGACGATAAAAAATGGAAGTATGTCAGCGGAAATTGATAATGCAAATGTTGGAAATGATCCAGTGTTGACATTGAATGATGTAAAACTAACGATATCACATCTTTACTGGGGTACTAATGGTGGTGTTGCATTGGAAGGAACAAGTCAGGTGGATATGGTTGGTAACTATTGCTGGTTTGAGAAGCTAACAATGCAGGAAAGTTGTGTGTTTAAGGTTGGAACAAACGCATATATCAGTAATTATGGTAATGTCCCAAATGGTTTAGATGTAAAAGAATTTCTGCCAGAAGGGTATAGTTTTAATGCAACGGGAACAAGAATCTTGGACCAACGGGGGAATGCGGCAAGCAATTATGTACTTCGTTATCGCAGGCTTACCGATTCACAGCTTACCGTTACACTCAATCCGGATACATATGTCTATGATGGCAATGAAAAAAAACCTGCCGTGACAGTAACCTATGACGGACAGACACTGACAGAGAACACAAGCTATACACTGACTTATGCCGATAACAAAAATGCGGGAACCGCGAGTGTCACGATCGACGGAATAAATAGTTTACATGGACAAATTGTGAAAAACTTCACCATCCAAAAGGCAAATCAGAATGCACCGACGGGATTGACACCGACGGCAGAAACAATTGATGGAAAAAATGATGGTCAGATTACCAATCTGGCAACGACGATGGAATATAGTATTGATCAGACAAGTTGGATCGCCTGCACAGGCACGACGCTCACGCAGCTTTCCGATGACGATTATTACGTAAGATATAAGGAAACAAACAATTACTATGCATCGCCATCTACCAAGGTGGTTGTTGCAAAGGGCGTGGCTCCATCCACAACAGGCGGGCAGACGACGACAGAAGGAACGACAACAACAGAAAATCAGACGACAGGTGAGCAGGCAACCACACAGCAGACATTCGTGGAACAGCCGGATGGAGCAACTACACAGGCAGGTGCCCCGAAGACAACAGAGACAAGCAAGAAAACGGATAAAACGGTTTCCACCGGAGATGCATATCCGATAGCGATTATGATTACGCTTATGCTTGGCGCAGGCGTCGGTATCACAGGTATGATCCGAAGAAGAAAAGAAAAATAGTTAATTGTGCAATTCATACACATGAGAGCAGGATGGAAGTCCTGCTCTTTTTTCGGAAGTAAATCATGTGGTATAGTGAAGTGAGCGCGATATATGACCGGAGCCCATGCGATGGGCGTGGGAGGAAGAAAGTAAGCAGAAAAACCAGGATTGAAAATAGAGGTGCATAGCGGGAACGGAAATAAATTTACAATTTCCGTATGAAATGGTATAAATAAAGAAGATTTTACAGATTGGAAATGCGTATGGAAGAATATGTGATCAAAAATCAAAAAAAGCTCCGGCTGGGCATCACGACAGGAACGTGCAGTGCAGCGGCGGCACAGGCAGCAGCGATACAGCTTCTGCTTGGGGTAGAAAGCCATGCGGTAACCTTGCGCACACCAAAGGGGATGACGGTTTCCGTTCCGGTGTATCTTTTGGAGGCGGATGCAGACAGGGTAAGCTATAAGGTTGTGAAGGACAGCGGCGATGATCCGGATGTGACAAACGGCACGGATGTCTGTGTGACGGTGGCGTATGCGAAGCAGCGTGTGCGAGAGTGGATAGATGGAAGCCAAGACAGGTCCTGCGCATTTACCAGCGAATCATTTCCGTATCTGATATTAGATGGAGGAATCGGCATCGGGCGTGTCACGAAAGAAGGCCTGGAACAGGCAGTCGGACAGGCGGCAATTAATCGTGTACCGCGGCAGATGATATTTGCGGCGGTGGCAGATGTGTGCGAGAAAGCAAATGTCAGTGAGCCATTGCACATCACGGTTTGGATGCCAGAGGGCGAGGCTCTGGCGAAGCGCACATTTAACCCGAAGCTTGGCATCGAGGGCGGCCTGTCGGTGCTAGGAACAAGCGGAATCTTAGAGCCGATGAGTGAGCAGGCGATTGTGGCAACGATCGAGACGGAGATCCGGCAGTTGCATGCGGTCGGCGAAGAGAAAATATTAGTCACACCGGGAAACTATGGACAGGCGTATGCGTCTGAATATTTGAAACTTGATCTGACAAAGAGCGTCAAGTCAAGCAATTATATCGGTGATACGATTGACCTTGCAATCTCATATGGTATGAAGGATTTCTTGCTGGTTGGAAATATCGGAAAGCTGGTGAAGCTGGCGGCAGGAATTTTCAACACACATTCCAAGGTGGCAGATGGACGAGGAGAAATCTTCGCGGTGCATGCAGCGATGGCGGGCGCCGAAGCGAAGGTGGTACAGGAAATCTACGACTGTATCAATACCGATCGGATGTTGGATGTGTTGGAACGAGAAGGCTTGCGGGAAGTGGTGATGCAGAGTATCCTTGCGGCGATCGAGAAGCATGTCGCAGGCAGAGTCGGCGATACGATGCGGTTTGGAGTTATTGTATTTTCGGAGAAGTATGGATATCTGGGGCAGACGAGTGATGCGGAAAGAGAGTTAAATAAATGGTACATTTTGTAGGAGCGGGTCCCGGTGCGTGTGATCTGATCACTGTGCGGGGCATGAATCGAATCAAGGAAGCGGACGTGATTATCTATGCGGGTTCGCTTGTAAATCCAGAGCTGCTTTCCTATGCAAAGGCGGATTGCAAGATCTATAACAGTGCGCATATGACACTCGATGCGGTTGTGGATGTGATGCGGGAAGCAGAGGCAGCAGGTAAAGGGACGGTGCGCCTGCATACGGGCGATCCGTCGGTGTATGGGGCAATCCGCGAGCAGATGGATCTGCTGGATGAATACGGAATCAAATATGATGTATGTCCGGGTGTGAGTGCGGTGTTCGGTGCTGCGGCATCGCTGGCGTGTGAGTATACGTTGCCGGATGTGACGCAGACATTGATTCTGACAAGAGCGGAAGGGAAAACTCCTGTGCCGGAGAAGGAAAATCTGCGGAGTCTGGCGGCACATCGCGCCAGTCTAGTGTTGTATCTGTCGTCCGGGCTTGCAAGAAAGGTACGGCAGGAGCTTTTGATCGGTGGATATGCAGAGGATACGCCGGTTGCTGTCGTGTATAAGGCAACGTGGCCGGAAGAGAAAATCATCCGCACGACACTGGCAAAGCTTCCGGAAGATATGGAAGCTGCGGGAATTACGAAGACGGCACTGATCATCGTATCTCCGGCACTTGGAAGTATCTATGAGAAATCAAAGCTCTATGACGCAGCATTTGCAACGGAATACCGCGGTGCGACGGAGATTGCCCTTCCGGCAGGGATCCGCCGCGTGCTGCTTATCACATGCAGTGTGCGTGGGTATGCAACAATGCAAAAATTGGCGAAGAAGCTGGAAAATATTTCCGGTGCAGAAATTATTGCGAAGGTAAAATGCGAGGCGCTTCCAGAGGTTTCAATGAAGGAAACAGTGAAGGCATGTGTTGACGAATATTTTGAACAGGTGGACGCTATCGTGTTCGTAACAGCAAGTGGAATCGCGGTACGGAGCGTAGCGGAACACCTGACACACAAATCCAAAGATCCAGCAATCGTGTGCATGGACGAATGCAGCAAACACGTGATATCGTTGGTGAGCGGGCATGCCGGCGGGGCAAATGCACTCACACAGATGCTGGCGGATGTGATGTGGGCAACACCGGTTATTACGACGGCGACGGACGTGGAAGGACAGTTTTCTATCGATGATTATGCGCGGGAACATAATTTAGTTGTGACGGACTGGGCGAAGGCGAAGGCAATCAGCGCAGAGGTGCTGGCGACCGGGGCGAAGCCTGTGTGGGTGGATGAAGCAGAGGTTTCGCAGGAAGAAGAGAAGAACGCATGCGGGAATAGAATCGATGTTCGGAGATTAAAGATAGGTTCGTATCAGGTTATTGTAACTCCACGAGATATCCTGCCATATGAGAAAATGTTGCAGCTTGTTCCACTCTGCATCGTAGCAGGAATTGGATGCAAGAAGGGAACATCTTCGGATAAAATCGAGCATGCGGTGCAGGATGCATTTGCGAAAGCAGGCTTGCGGATGGAAGCGTTATGTGCGGTGGCAAGCATCGATTTGAAGAAGGAAGAGGCTGGATTGCTTGAATTCTGCGAGACGCGGAAAGTGCCATTTGAGACATATATGGCAGAAGAATTGCAGGCGGTGTCGGGAACGTTTTCCGCATCCGAGTTCGTGACAGGCGTGACAGGCGTGGATAATGTTTGTGAGCGCAGTGCAGTGAAATATGCAAGCGAGCATGGCGCGAATGATGGAGAGCTGTTGCTTCGCAAGCAGGCGCAGGATGGCGTGACGGTAGCACTGGCGTATGTGGGCGTAGCGAGTGGAAAGTAAGCAGAAAAACCCACGCGGTGGGTTTGGAAGTCGAAAAACAAGCGAAAAAACCCAAACCGGAAGCTATAACATAGAAATATAGAGCAATAACGGAGAGAAATATGAGCGCAGATAGTAAGAAGGAATTGTATATTGTCGGGCTTGGCCCCGGCGCGAGACAGAAGATGACGCAGGAAGCAATCGACGTCGTGGAAGCCTGCGAAGTGATTGCGGGATATAAGGTGTACATTGATTTGCTGAAGCCGTATTACCCGGATAAGGAATATCTGGTGAATGGTATGAGGCAGGAGGTAGAACGATGTCGGCTGGCACTGGAAACTGCGGCAGGCGGAAAGAAGACAGCGCTTGTCTGTAGTGGTGACGCTGGCGTATATGGCATGGCAGGAATCACATTGGAGCTGGCAACAGAATTTCCGGAGGTGGATGTACATGTGATTCCGGGCGTGACGGCAGCATTATCCGGTGCGGCATTGCTTGGCGCGCCACTTGGACATGATTTTACAGTGATCAGTCTGAGTGATTTGCTGACACCGTGGGAGCTGATAGAGCGGCGTCTTGCGGCAGCCGCTGAGGGTGATTTCGCAATCTGTCTGTACAATCCGTCCAGTCACAAACGACATGATTATCTGCAGAAAGCGTGTCAGATTCTGTTACAGAAAAAATCTGGAGATACAATCTGTGGAATCACGCGGAATATCGGGCGCGATGGCGAAGAAAAACGAATTCTGACATTGGATGAGTTACTGGAGACGCAGGTGGATATGTTCACGACAGTATTTATCGGAAATTCCCAGACACGAAAAGTTGGTGACGCGATGGTGACACCGCGCGGATATAGAAGAGATAACGCATGAAAGTAGTCATATTTGGCGGTACAACGGAGGGGCGACAGCTTGCCGAGTATCTGATACAATTAAACAAGAAGCAGAAAATGCAGACTATCGAAGTCCATGTTTGTGTAGCATCGGAATATGGTGCACAGGTACTGCCGGAGGATGCCGCGCTCAAGGTGCATGTGGGTCGGCTGGAGCAGGCAGATATGCAGGAATTCCTGCAGGCAGTACAGGCGGACCTCTGTGTGGATGCGACACATCCGTATGCGGTGATCGTCACACAGAATATCTATCAGGCGTGTAAGGCGGTGGAAGTTCCGTATATTCGCGTGCGGCGAGAGATGCATACCTGTGAAGCATCGGACAGTGTCTATGTTGAGGATACACAGGCGGCGGTTGATTATCTGAAAGGCGTGACCGGAAACATTCTGATTACGACAGGCAGCAAAGAATTACATTTGTATACGCAGATCCCGGACTATGAATCGCGCTGTACGGCGCGTGTGCTTCCAACGCAGTCTGTGGTAGAGGCATGTACGGAACTGGGATTTACCGGCAAGCATCTGATCTGCATGCAGGGCCCTTTTGATCTGGAGATGAATCTGGCAACTTTGCGCTATGCAAATGCTGATTTCCTTGTGACAAAGGCAAGTGGGAAGAACGGCGGCTACGATGAAAAATGTGAGGCTGCGCTTGCCGCGGGAGTGCATCTGGTTGTGATCGGGCGTCCGAAGGAGCAGGTAGAACCGGTGATGTCACTTGCACAGGCAGAAAAATATTTGTCTGATATGATAAGGGGCAGAAAGGAGAATCAAAAGAATGGGGAATAATGAACACACAATCGTATATTTGATCGGTATGGGACCGGGAAATTCGGATTGCCTGACGCGGGAAGCGGTACAGGCATTATCGCAGGCGACCGTATGTATCGGTGCTTCCCGCATGCTTGCGATCTGGAAGAGCCTCTGTGAAGAAGATGGACGCGACGCGGAGCAGACATTTTATAATGCGTATAAGGCAGAAGAAATTGCAGAACTGATTCAAAATCATGTCGGAGAGACGATTGCGGTAGTGTTCTCCGGGGATATTGGCTTTTATTCTGGCGCGAAGAAGCTTTCCATGATGTTGCGGAAGGCTGTGGGGAAAGTCTGCAATATGGTGGATGACACGACAGGAACAACCGAACAGATACAGGCAGATAAAACAATTTATGAGCTTTGTTATATTTCGGGACTCTCGTCTGTTCAGTATTTGTTTGACAAAATTGGCTGGGCATGGGAGGATGCAGAGCTTATCAGCAATCATGGCGTCTCTGCAAATATTCCAGCGAAGGTGCTGCATCATGCGAAGGTTGGTACATTGCTTGGCGGTGAAAATCAGGTGGCAGAGGTCTGTAAGCGGCTTACCGAAGTGGGATTGGGAGAAATCGCGGTAGTCGTTGGAGAGCGGTTGTCATATCCTGATGAGAAAATTACAAAGAAGTATGCCAAAAATCTATGTGAGGAAACATTTGATAAGCTGGCGGTTGCGATATTTATAAATGATCATCCGCAGCCAAGGCGTTTAGCTCCGGGAATCAAAGATGAAATGTTTATCCGGGGTAAGGTGCCGATGACGAAGGAAGAAGTGCGGATGGTTGTAATCGCAAAGCTTGGAATTCAGGAAGACACAGGACTGGTGAAATATGATCAGAACAGCGGGCAATGCATGACAAGCAATCCTGCACCAGTCATTTACGATGTAGGAGCGGGAACGGGTTCAGTATCCATTGAGTTGTCACTCCTGACTGAGCAGGGAACGGTATATGCGATTGAGAAAAAGCCAGAAGCTGTGGAATTGTTGCATGCGAACCGAGAGAAGTTTCATGTGGGAAATATGGAGATCCTTGCGGGCGAAGCATCGGAAGTGATTCCGTCGCTTCCTGCGCCGACGCATGTATTTATCGGAGGAAATGGCGGAAATCTGTTCAAGATCATGGATCAGATCTATGCGAAAAATCCGAACGCACGCATTGTTCTGACTGCGGTCACATTGGAGACGCAGGCAGAAATGCTTACATTGGCAGACATAGCGAAGCGGCATAACGTGGATTTTAATATGGTACAGATGGCGGTGACGCGCAGCCGCGAAGCTGGCCCGTATCATATGATGCAAGCACAAAATCCGGTGTGGATCGTGACGATGGGATAGAAAATGTACAGGAGCGACCGGAAGAAACAATAGTATAGAAAATGCACAGGAGCGACCGGAAGAAACAATAGTATAGAAAATGCACAGAAACAGCCGAGAAGAAACAATAGTATGGAAAATGGACAGGAACAGCTGGTAAGAATCAATGGTATAACATGTACAGTTACAGTCGGGGAGAAACAATGCAACACAAGAATAATATCCAGGTAAATACCCCACGCGTGATGTTCGCAGCGACACGGAGTGGCAGCGGAAAAACAACCGTGACGTGTGGTGTGCTGGCAGCATTAAAAAAACAGAATATAAAGGTACAGGCGTATAAATGCGGTCCGGATTATATCGATCCGATGTTTCACCGGACGGTGCTCGGAATCGACACTGGAAATCTGGATACCTTCTTTGCGGATGCTGATGCGATTGGACGCATCCTGGCGCGAGACACGAAGGATGCAGAATTGATCGTGATGGAAGGCGTCATGGGATATTACGACGGTGTTGGTGGAACAACGACGATGGCAAGCTCTTATGAATTAAGCAAGGTTACGAAGACACCGGTCGTTCTAATCGTGGATGCGAAGGGCGCGAGTGTCACGCTTGCGGCGATCATCCGCGGAATTATGGAATATAAGAAGGACAGCCGGATTGTAGGGGTGATATTAAACCGTGTATCACCGATGTTTTACAGCCGGATCAAGCATGTGATCGAGACGGAATGTGGGATTCCAGTGCTTGGATATCTGCCGGAAGATGCATCATTTGCGGTACCATCCAGACACCTTGGACTGCTGCAACCGGATGAAATGCAGAAGCAGAGAGACTGGGTGGAAACAGTTGCGGAAGCTGCCAGAAAAACGATTGATATTGACGGGATTCTGGAGATCGCGGCACAAGCAGAGATGTTGCAGATACAGAAGGCGACAGGTGAGACAGAAAAAAGCAAGTTCCCAGCCGGTTATCGCATTGGCGTGGCAAGAGATGCGGCATTTTCCTTTTATTATCGGGAGAATCTGCGCATGTTAGAGGATATGGGAGCGACACTTGTGTACTTTTCTCCGCTGACAGATGCGCATGTGTCGGAGGTGGACGCACTGATCTTTGGCGGCGGTTACCCAGAGCTTTATGCAAAGCAGTTGTACGAGAATCAGTCGATGCGTGCGTCTGTCTGGCAGGCATTGGAAGCAGGCATGCCGTGCCATGCAGAATGTGGCGGTTTCTTATATCTTGGCAAATCACTTGCCGATGCAGAGGGAAATGTATATGAGATGGTCGGTTTCTTGGATGGTGCAGGATTCCGGACAGAGCGGCTACAGCGATTTGGGTATGTGGAGCTGGCACCGCAGGAAGCGGATGCATTTGCCGTGAATACGGTTTTGCGCGGACATGAGTTTCACTACTGGGATAGCACGGATTGTGGCGATGCCTGTTTGGCGTGGAAGCCCCTTTCCAAGCAGAAGACCTATTCGTGTATGGTGAAGAAGAAAGGAACGTTCGCCGGATTCCCACACCTGTATTACGCGGGTGCGGAGAATTTTTTCTATCATCTATTTTTAAATAGTACAGAGAATGAAAATAGATGAAAATAGATAATATAGTTTTTGGTTAGTAATGAGGGAAGAGAAGAGTAAGAGGGTATTATGTTAGAAGAGATACAGTTACAGCAGGTGCTGCCACAGGAAATTGAAAAACGAAGCTTCGAGATTATCACAGAGGAGCTAGGGAATGTTGAATTAGATCCGCTTCAGGCACCGATTATCAAGCGGGCAATCCATACGTCGGCGGATTTTGATTATTTGAAGAATCTGACATTTTCTGAGCTGGCAGTGGAACAGTTCCATACGGCGATTAAAAATGGAGCCTGTATTGTCACGGATACGCAGATGGCGAAATCCGGCATTAACAAGAAAGAACTTGCGAAATACGGTGGTGAGGTCTACTGCTTTATGAGCGATGACGACGTGGCAGAGATCGCGAAGAAACAAGGTTCCACGCGGGCAGTAGCAAGTATGGAGAAGGCGTGCATGTTAGACAAGCCGCTTATTTTCGCGATTGGAAATGCACCGACCGCGCTGGTGCGTCTGTATGAGCTGATCGACGAAGGAAAGCTGCATCCATGCGGCATTATTGGTGTGCCGGTTGGCTTCGTGAATGTGGTGGAAGCGAAAGAACTCATCATGCGGACACCTGTGCCGTATATTGTGGCACGAGGCAGGAAGGGCGGTAGCAATATTGCCGCGGCAATCTGCAATGCGCTGTTGTATGAACTGCGGGATATGGAGAAGTAAGAAATTATGAACGAGACACAGCAGAAAATCTATACACAGGCAAAGGGAAAATGGGATGCAATCGCGAAGCCAATCGACAGTCTCGGCGTGTTCGAGGATATGGTTGCCAGACTTTGTGCGATTGCCGGGACAGTGAATCCCGGTGATTATAAGCGGCGGGCACTGCTGACGCTGTGCGCAGATCACGGCGTTGTGGCAGAGGGCGTGACGCAGACCGATGCCAGCGTGACAAAGGTCGTAGCGGAGAATATTGCACACGGCTGTTCCGGTGTCAATTATATGGCGCAGATGGCAGGCGTGGATGTGTATGCCGTCGATATCGGTATGCGGGGAGAAGCATATCCGGATGCGACATTCGGTATGGGACATATGATAAACCGGAAGGTACAGGCTGGAACCGGGAATCTTGCGAAGGAACCTGCGATGACGATGGAAATCTGCGACCGCGCAATTGAAGCAGGAAAAGAGCTTGTACGGGAATGTAAAGAAAAAGGCTATGAGATATTAGCGGTTGGTGAGATGGGAATCGGAAATACAACTCCGACCTCTGCCCTGCTTGCGGCACTGCTTGATCTGCCAGCGGATACGGTGACCGGGCGCGGCGCCGGACTCAATAATGCCGGACTTGCAAGAAAGGTGCAGGTGATCACGCAGGCACTTGCGCGTGTGCAGGGAACGACCGATGCGAAGCAGCTACTCGCTGAGCTTGGCGGGCTGGAGATCGCCGGGATGGTGGGCGTATTCTTAGGTGCCAGACAATATCAGATTCCGGTCGTGCTGGATGGTGCGATCACCTGTGTGGCGGCGCTCGTTGCGATGCGGATGGATGCCGAGATCGTAGATTATCTTCTGGCATCGCATGTGTCGGAGGAAGCGAGTGGCAGGCTGGCACTAGACGCGCTTGGACTTCCGGCAGTGATTCATGGCAAAATGTGTCTGGGCGAAGGCAGCGGCGCAATGATGTTATTTCCGCTTTTGGATATGACATTATCCATCTATAAAAACATGGGAACGTTTGATGATCTGTCAATCGAAGCATACAGCCGGGATGGAAAGCCGGAAGAATAGGGGGGAACGCATGAAACATAGAAGGATATGGATAATTATAGCGGGTGTAGTACTGATTGTGGCTGGCGTACTCGGCGTTGTATTTGTAAGACAAAATTGGAATTCGAAGGATACGGGACCGCATTCGATTGAAATTACGTTTGGATTTGATGAGTTTACATTTATGAAGCATACGCTGTCCGAGGGTGACAGAATGAGTGCGATTATGATGGAGAACAATATTGGCATGGCAAACAGCGTGAATGATACAAGGGATTATTTTGTGTACTATGCTGATAATATGAAGGCGCAGGTTCTGATGTGTCCGTATGAGATTGACGGGGATAGAAACTACAGAGCTTCCGTGTATATTGTCTCGAAAGAGAGCGAAAATGACAGAAGAATCCACATGAGCATAGATAAATCGCAGCCGGAGTATGATACATATTATAAGGGACCGATTCAGATCGGGGATTCGCTGGAGCAGGTATACGAGTATCTTCATATAGATGAGATCAAGAAATATGGAGAACTGGAGGAGAAAAATAACCGGAAATATTACACATGTGACAGTAACCTTGGCGTTATCACGTTTCACGAAGAACCGTTTACCGGATTGCAGGAACTGGAGAAATATAAGACGCCGGAGGAATATTTGAAGACAGGAAATACGATCCAATACATTATTAATTTTGCTACATATGACCTGCAGGTTCAGGTTGATGAAAGTCTGACAGTTTCGCACATTAGTTTAGCTTATGATCCGGATCGGACGACTACAAGCAGTGACCTTGCGGATATGGGCTTCTAAAGAAAGGTAAATAGACGATGTTACATATTGTGTATGGCGGAAGTGCCAGCGGGAAATCATCGTATGCAGAAAGCTTCGCCATGTCCTTGCAGGGCGAAGGACGGCTGCTCTACATTGCGACGATGTATCCGTATAAATGGAATACGACGGAGATTGATCCGGAGACGATGCAGCGGATTGAACGCCACCGCGCGATGCGTGCCGACAAAGGGTTTGATACGGTCGAATGTTACCGGCATGTGGAACATATTGTGGCGAAGCGGCAGGATGTGCTGCTGCTTGAATGTATGTCGAACCTGCTTGCAAATGAGATGTATCTGGAGCCGGATAGTAATGCAGGCTCCGATATGGCAGAGACGATGTCCCCTGTAAGTAACAAAATTGTACAGGCGCTCATTGATTTATCTACGCGTGTGCAGGAACTGGTGATTGTCACAAATGATGTGTTCTCCGATGGCGGAAGCCTGACCTACGATGAAAGCACGCGGGAGTATGTGAAGAATCTGGCAGAGATTAACTGCGCACTCGCACGGGTGGCAGAAACCGTGACGGAGGTTGTCTGTGGGATTCCGGTCATAGTCAAGAAAAATCACCCAATGGGGAAGTAAGGTTAAGAGTAGGAATTGGGTAGAAATTGTGAATGGAAGAAAATTCCCCAATCATAATGCAGAAAAATGAGAAATCATTGGGGAGAAAATTGGAATATGAAAAACATCCCCAATTTCAGAGAAATGGGTAAGTCAAAATTGGGTAAAAAGTTTAGAATTATCAAAAAATCCCCATGTAGGAACAACAGCAAGTAGGAGAAATAAGAACAAAAAGTTCGAGTAAATTGATCAGAGGAGACAAGCAACTATGATGAAAGCAATCTTAATCGCATTTTCGACATATTCCAAGATACCAATGCCGCATTTCAAATGGGACCCGAAAGCCTTGCAGTACAGCATGTGTGCGTTCCCTCTGGTTGGGGCTGTGATTGGTGCGGGCGAGTTCGCGATCTGGTATCTCTTTGGCTTTCTCTTGCAGTGGTCGGAGGTCTTCACAGCGGCACTTCTTACGGTATTCCCAATCCTGATCACAGGCGGCATCCACATGGATGGATTCTTAGATACCGTGGATGCGAAATCTTCTTATAAGTCCAAGGAGGAGAAGCTGCAGATTCTGAAAGATCCGCATACCGGGGCATTTGCAATCATCCGCGGCTGTCTGTATTTCTTGATCTATTTTGGATGTATGTATGAGCTTGTAACTGCAAGTTCTGTAAAGCTTGCTGCCGGAGTGCAGACGGCAGGAGCGGGGGAGGCTGCTGTGAATGGCAGTCTGACAACGATCGGGAAGGATGGAAATCCTATGCGGATGCTGGCGGTCTTTGCCATCGGATTCATCTTGGAACGTACCTTGTCCGGACTTTCTGTACTCACATTTAAGAAAGCAAAAAAAGAAGGCATGCTGGCAGATACCGCACGCCTTGTAAATAATCGCTCAAAGGGGATCATGTTCGTATGGCTTATTGCCTGCATTGCCGCAGGCTGTGTGATACAGCCGGTTGCAGCACTTGTGGTCGCAGGCATCGCCATACTGATGTTTTTCTATTATCGGTTCATGTCGTATCGCACCTTTGGCGGGATCACCGGCGATCTGGCTGGATATTTCCTGCAGATGTGCGAACTCTGGATGTTAATTGGAACCGTCGTTTTGGTGCATGTTATTTAACAACGATGACACCACCAGTCACATAATCCTGATCGCTTATGCTAAGTCCATCAACCATGATACCAATGCTTTCGCCGAGGGTAGATTCCGTGACATCCTGACGGAGCTGCTCCATGCGGCTGATCGTGCCTTCTACAACCTTTCCGTTTGTGAGCTGTACATAGACAGGATCGCCTGTCTTGAATACGCCCTTATTGGTTGTGCCATTTAAGACGAGCGTATCTTCGCCGCCGAGCTGGAAGCAGTCGGTGATTGCCATATAGACATCATTTGCAGCTTCACTGAAATCACGGTCAACATCCACATAGTTGGAAGAATCAGTTGTGCTTTCCGTTGTTTCTGCATCGGTTGTGGAAGCGGTGCTGTTGGCAGACTTGACAAGGTTCACGATCTTGTCCTCAGGTGACAGGTATTCGACATCGCCGAACAAAGCCGTTTTCTCTGCCATCAGTTCTTTCACGATGTTTGTTCCATAGCGACCATCAAAGGTGTCTAAGAAATAGTCTTCCAGGGTTCCTTTCTGGATTGGAACGTATGTAAATCCAACTTCATTCTCCGGATATACGTAATATCCGCTTGTCTCACTGTAACGAAAAGTGTCAAAGAAGTCTACCGCAATTCCAAAATCTTCAAATTGCCAGCCAATGTACATTAGATATGATGAGAACTGGTCATCCGATTTTTCCGGATGCAGGAACGTGTCAACGAAGTACTGGGTATTTTCTTCGGCTGACTTTTCTGCATCATAGTCGTTGCCGAAACAGATATAATTCGGGGTACCAAACATGGTTGTCAGCATATCCATATAGATATATGCAGGATCGGGATCGTCGTAAGAGTTGTAGACGTCGTTATAAGCATCTTCGGAAACCCCGAAAGCATCGTAATCTAAATATGTACTGAACAGTGACCAGAGATTCTTGTCAAGGGCTTCGCCAATGGTCATATCGTCTTCGTCTATCATCAGCTGGGGAAGGGAGTAACTATCCTCATAAAATGATACGGAATATGCAGATTCATCCAGTGCATCCGTAAGTGGCACGCTGGCTGCGCTGTAAGGCATGCTAAAAAGCGTATCCGTCGTAACCGGGAACGTCAGTCCGTACAGACCGGCACCCTCAGGTAATTCCAGTGTCTCTGCGTCTGAAAGCCCGCGGCTAAATACCCAAGGGCAGTCCTTGTAGCCAAGTTCACTTGAGGAAGCAGGTGCTTCCGAAGCATCCGCATTGCTGCTTTCGGTTGTGGCAATCGTGTCGTTTCCGGCGTCTTTCTTCTTGCCACAACCGGTTGTCAGTGTAAGGGCGGCTGCCAGTGACAGTCCAAGTGCCAGTGTCTTTGTAAGTTTTTTCTTCATTTTGATAGTCTCTCCTTTAAGTAAATATTTAATAAGACACGCGTTATGCGCAGATAGAATCGTCTGTTGCACATAATCATGTATTGAATATAAATGATACGGAACAATTTTGCAATCCGTCCGTTCAATATATAGACGGACGAGAAGGGGAAAAGGTTGGGAAAAATAAAAAAATTTATGCAATATGAAAATGTATCTTGCAGAAAAAGTATAAAGAAGTATAAAATAATCGAAAAAGTATAAAAAGGTATAAAGAGGGAACGCTATGATCTTAATAATCGGCGGTGCATATCAGGGAAAGTTCGAGTATGCCAAGGCAAATTTCAAAGAAGGACATCAGATCATCAATAATTTTCATAAATATGTGCGGAAGACAATGCAGCAGGGCAAAGACCCGGAGCTGGAGGCAAAGCAGCTTATGAACAAAGCGGTTCTTGCCGGAAATGCGGACAAGCTCGTCTTGGTCAGCGATGAGGTCGGAAGCGGCATTGTGCCGATTGATGCATTTGAACGGGAGTTCCGCGAGAAGAACGGGCGCGTGAATTGCTATCTGGCAGGCCAGGCGGAGCAGGTCATCCGCGTGACGGCAGGAATCGGAACGAGGATTAAGTGATATGAAAGCAAAAATTGTATTAATCCGTCATGGCATGACGCAGGGAAATCAAGAACATCGATATGTCGGTACGACGGATGAAGGGATGCTTCCGGAGAGTGTGGAAGAGCTGCGAGGCATGCAGGAGTTCTGGCAGAAACAGGTGCCGATGAATGGTAGAACCGTGGCAGATAGTGTACATGACGAAATTGAAATTGCACCGGGGAAAATCACATGTGAGCAGTATAGTGAAAAAAACGAAAACAAAAATCAGGTTGTCTACGTCAGCCCGTATCTGCGCGCAATGCAGACGGCGGATATTCTGTTCCCGGATGCAGGAAAGGTGGAAATCGCGGAATTTGCAGAGTGCCGGTTTGGTGAATTTGAATACATGAATTATGCGGAATTAAATGGCAATCCCGATTACCAGCGCTACATCGACAGTGGCGGTACGACGGCGTTTCCGGGCGGTGAGACGAAAGCGGAGTTTACAGACCGTGTGATGCGGGGATTTGAGAAGGTGTTTGTGGATGCGGAAAGCAGGGAAGAACAAAAACGGTTACGATGTGACGTTTCATCGAGAATAGAGACGGCGCACACATCCCTGTCAGACACGATCATTATCGTCGCACACGGAGGCACGATCATGGCACTGATGGATCAGTTGTCAGAGCCACACAAGGATTATTTTGACTGGCAGGTGAAGCCGGGCGAGGGAATTGCAGGATGGTTAGAAGCGACAGCGGATGGGATGCAGATTGTATCTTATGAGAAAATGAAATTGCCGCACAGTATGAAAAACGGTGCCTGATGCTATGAAATAGATGTGATGGAGGCACTATGTAAAGGCAAGGTCGTGTGAGGTATGTCAGGTAACTAACAGTACGGAATACAAATATGCAATGTAGCTATGAAAGGAAATGAAAAGTGACCGTGTTACAGGAACGTATATTTATCATTATAATTGCATGTTTGCTTGATCTGGTATTCGGTGATCCACACTGGCTGTGGCACCCGGTACAGGGGATGGGCTGGCTGATCGACCATGTGGAGGCGTGGATGCGCAAGCGGTTTCGGATACGGGAAGATCGCGACGCGGATATCCGTAAAAAACAAGTGACAGGAACATTTACAGTTGTGATCGTGATAACGGTGTCACTGCTTGTGGCGGCAGGAATCCTATATGGGTGCAACCAGATTCATCATACGTTGTATCTGGTTGTGGCAATCTGGATGTCATACCAGATGCTGGCAGCCTGCTCGCTTCGGCGGGAGAGCATGAAGGTGTGCAAAGCACTTGAAGCCGGGGATGTGGAACAGGCGAGAACGGCAGTATCCATGATCGTCGGCAGAGATACAGCATCGCTCACTGAGGAAGGCATCGCGAAGGCAGCGGTGGAAACGGTCGCTGAAAATACGTCGGACGGCGTGATCGCCCCGCTTTTTTATATGTTTTTGTTCGGACCGGTCGGTGCGTGGGTGTACAAAGCAATTAATACGATGGACTCCATGCTTGGATATAAGAACGACAAATACCGGTATTTTGGAACGTGTGCGGCGCGTGTGGACGATGTCGTGAATTTCATTCCGGCACGACTTTCCGCGTGGCTGATGGTTGGTGCGGCAGGCATTTTGGGTATGGATATGGCTGGCGCGGCACGGATTCATTTGCGGGATCGACGAAACCATGCAAGTCCGAACTCCGCACAGACGGAATCGGCGTGTGCGGGTGCGCTTGGATTGCAGCTTGCCGGAAATGCATATTATTTTGGAAAGCTATATGAGAAACCAACGATTGGCGATGTGAAAAGGCAGATCGAGCCGAAGGATATCCGCCGGGCAAACCGGTTGATGTATGGAACCGCAGTGTTGATGGTGATCGTGGGTGTCGGCGTGCTGATCGGATGCGGATGTTTCACGTAGTAATAATTACTATTATTATATTGACAATAGAATAAAAGAGAGATACAATCCTTATTAAGAATAGTATGAATTTATAACACTCATGGAATTGAATTTTTGATTTCATTTAAAGGCATTTGCCCGAAATGCAGGGAGAAGGTAAAGGAGGAAAAATATGAATAGAAAAGCAATGTATAAGTTGAGTTATGGACTGTTTATATTGACCGCTAAAGAAGCAGAAAAAGATAACGGATGCATCATTAATACAGCCATTCAGGCAGCTTCGGAACCAAACCAGTTAAGTATCTGTGTAAATAAGGCAAATTATACGCATGATATGATTCAAAGAACCGGAAAATTTACTGTATCAGTCTTAAGTCAGAAGGCACAATTTGAATTGTTCAAACATTTTGGCTTCCAATCAGGAAGAGATACCAATAAGTTTGAAGCATTTGAGCAGTGTGCCAGGGGCACAAATGGTATTTATTATATTACAGAAGGTACAAATGCATACATTTCTGTGACAGTTACTAAAACAGAGGACTTGGGTTCACATACGATGTTTATCGGTGAGATAACCGATATGGAAGTTTTAAGCAATGTTCCTTCAGTAACATATGATTATTATCAGAATAATATTAAGCCTAAGCCACAGGAGGTTGGAAAAACAGAGGATGGTCAGACAATATGGCGTTGCAGAATTTGCGGATATGAATATGTAGGCGAGGAATTACCGGATGACTTTATATGTCCTTTGTGCAAGCACCCGGCATCAGATTTTGAAAAAGTAGTAAAGAAAACGGAGGTAAAAGAGATGGCAGCAAACAAATATGCAGGAACACAGACAGAGAAGAATTTACAGGAGGCATTTGCAGGGGAATCACAGGCAAGAAATAAGTATACCTATTTTGCTTCTGTAGCGAAAAAGGAAGGTTACGAGCAGATGTCAGCATTGTTTTTAAAGACTGCAGATAATGAGAAAGAACATGCAAAGATGTGGTTCAAGGAATTAGCAGGAATTGGTGATACAAAGGAAAACCTGGCGGCAGCGGCAGAAGGCGAAAATTATGAGTGGACAGATATGTATGAAGGATTTGCTAAAACAGCTGAGGAAGAAGGTTTTCCTGAACTTGCAGCAAAATTCAGAGCCGTAGGAGAGATTGAGAAGCATCACGAGGAGAGATATCGTGCACTTCTTAAGAATATTGAAACTGCACAGGTATTTGAAAAGAGCGAAGTTAAGGTATGGGAATGCCGTAACTGTGGACATATTGTGGTAGGAACAAAAGCACCTGAGGTATGTCCGGTATGTAATCATCCGCAGAGCTATTTTGAAGTGCACGAAGAGAATTATTAAGAAATCAGCGGAAGTTGTTGAAAATTTATGAAACATTATTGACTGAACATTTAGCCGGATTGGAATGTGTACATTCCAATCCGGCTTTTTCCTATCTGTCTCAAATCAATGAAAAAGGAGATTTTTGTCATGAGAAAAGAACAATTATTGTCTTCTAAAAGAGATGTGCACCAATTGGTTTTTTAAAGATTGCAAATATCTTTCCTGGCGGTTTTGGAACTATGGAACGGATATCTCTGTTCTTGGAGTGACTCCTGTAAAGTGGAGAAAAGTCATTGAGAGGATTACTGAGACTTGATATAATGATTAAAGGGTCAAAAGGTATCATCGATGCATGCGTAGCATGTAGTAATCTGATTAATCATAAACGAGGGGGAAAAATGGAAGTATACTTTTGCTGAATACTTACCAATATAATGACAATAGAGAGTATACGTCGATAAAACCTTTTAAAGATGATGTGACACAGATTTCCTTGATAAACGCAGCCAATGAGAAGAACACCTTTACAATTGGAGGTATTTTAGAACAGGCTGATTTAAAGGAATATGGTTTTTGGGAATTGACACCATACCCGGTCAGAATTGTCGTACCTGATGCGGATGCAAGGAGCTGTGACTGGTTTAGTATGCCATCAGATGAGGATGATTATACGGAATATGCCAGAAGCGTCATGGATGAATATTTTCCGATTGCGGCAGAGGATTCTTATGTAGAGCAGGGATATACCGTGAGAATTGCCCGCACAGATGCTATGGTTAAAATGCTCAATATAGCTATAGTTCTTGTTGAAATTGTGATGTATGGTTTTGTTATCCTGCTCGTTCTTATGGGATTTACAAGTGTAATTAGTACGCTGACGACAAATATCAGAATCAGAAGCCGTGAGTTTGCAGTGTTAAAGAGTGTTGGAATGACAAATAAATCACTTTGCAGGATGTTATATAGTGAAAGTGTTTTTTGCGTTTTAAATGCACTTGTTCCGGGAGTGATACTTGGAATTGCAATTCCATTTTTAATTAATTTATCCATTCGGAAGGCTTTCCCGGTATTGTATCATATTCCGTGGGCGGCATTATTTGGTGGTATATTTGTTTTGATAGGAATTGTGTTTTTTATCACACGAACTGAAATTCACAAGTTAAGAGATAAAAGTATTATTGATGAAATAAGAATGGATATTATATAAATTATTTGTGGGCTGTGCATGAACTCAATGATTATATGGGCAGAATTCTTGAGGAAATCTGTACGCAGTATTTATGGAAACACTGATAGAACGCAGTGGATTATTTTGTTACACGAAAATACATTATTTCCTGTTCTCAAAAACCGGATTTACAAAAAGGTGCATGGAAAAGGCAGTAGAGATGGGAAATGTGTCATTAGTAAAATATGAAGATATTATTGACGCGATGACTCATCATTACCGGTGAATTTGACCTGTCTGCTATTATACGAAGGGAATATTATATGAAACAGAAACTGTTAGATGAACTAATGAAGGTATCGGAAGAAGAACAGAAATATCTGGACGGCCAGGGTAACATTGAAAGACAATTGTATGTGAACGAAAAGCTAGAGGAAATAGACAGGGAACGGCTGCTTCGCAGAGGACAGCTTATTACAGTACGTCCGCATAGCCGTTTTGTTGATTTCCCGGAACACAGACACAATTATGTAGAGATTATGTATGTGGTCCAGGGCAGTATTACGCATTATATAGAAGGAAAAGAATTAGTACTTCATAAGGGAGATGTCCTGATGCTGAACCAGCAGGTGGTGCATTCAATAAAAAGAGCGGATTATCAGGACATCGGTATCAATTTTATCGCACTGCCGGAATTCTTTGAGATACCTTTATCAATGCTCGGTGAAGAAAATGTCCTTGCCAGGTTTGTGACAGGTGTATTCAGGCAAAAAGATCCGGTTTCACATTATCTGCTGTTCAGACTGCAGGAAAATGAACAGGTTGAAAACCTTATGGAAAATATGGTGGAATCAATGCTGCACGGATATGCTGACGAAGATATTATAAACCAATATTCTATGGGAATTGTATTTTTGTATCTGCTGAAGCATCTGGAAAATCTTAGTCATAACTCTTCTATGGACTATAAGGAGACTGTAGTCCAGGCAGTGCTCGGATATATTAACAGTGACTGTAAAAATGCCAGTCTGACAAGAATTGCAGAGGAAACGCATCAGTCAATGACAACTTTGAGTAAGCTGATAAAAGAAAAAACCGGATACAATTTTCAGGAGCTTTTGCAAAGAAAAAGATTTCAGATGGCAGAGCATTTGTTAATGGATACAGACCTTACCATTGAGGAAATTGCTCTTGATGTAGGGTATGAGAACCAGAGCTATTTCTTTAAGCAGTTTAAAAACAGATATGGTGTGACACCAAGGCGATACAGGATAGAAAATAAGTGATGAGAAAATAAGGACAGTTTTTTAGTCTAATGAGAGGCTAAAAAGCTGTCTTTATTTTTGTTATCGTGAGAACCAAAAGAAAAAGCTTTGCTAGGAGGTATCTCATGAATAAATTAAACGCAGTTATTTTTGATCTTGATGGAGTTATATGTTTTACGGACAAATATCATTTTCAGGCATGGAAGAAGCTGGCAGATGAAGAGGGAATATATTTTGATGAAGAAATAAATGACCGATTAAGAGGGGTCAGCAGGATGGATAGCCTTGATATCATATTAGAGAGAGCATTCAGGGAATATACGCAGGAGGAGAAAACGCAGATGGCAGCAAGAAAAAATGAAAGCTATGTGCATTTACTTGATCAAATGTCTCCTGCGGATTTATCGGTTGAGGTAAAGGACACACTTGATGAATTAAGAAAGCGAGGCTATAAGCTTGCGATAGGATCAAGCAGCAAGAATACAAAGAAAATATTAAAACAAATAGGTCTGGGGGATTATTTCGATGCGATAAGCGATGGAACGAACATTACAAAATCAAAACCTGATCCGGAAGTGTTCCTAAAAGCTGCTGAAATGCTTGGTGAGAAACCTGAGAATTGTATGGTTGTTGAGGATGCGCTTGCCGGAATAGAAGCTGCATATGCAGGGGGCTTTGAAAGTGCAGGGATTGGAGCTGCCGGCACTCATAAAAATGTGACATATCCAATCCATACGTTTTCAGATTTATTAGCTATCTTATAATAACGGAACAATTTGTATCAGACGGACTTCCAATAAGTCTAATGTGGCATTCAACTCTAGAATACCATCAGAGGTTACATCGGCTAATCTTTGATGGAATCCGGGGGTGGATGCCTTTTTTAGCAGATCAAATTCATGTGGAGTGGTAGGCTCTAATGCGCCCATGGCAATCCATTGATCAAAAGAACTGCCGTGTGAACGGTTTATGTATGTATCGGATACTTTGTAATGTCCTTCGGGAATATCAGATAGCTTACATTTGACAGTAACAGGTTCGGAGTCTGTAAATACGGTATATCTGTCGGTTTCTGTCATGTCAAATCTCTCGCCGTTAGCATACAGATAGTTAAAATGCTGATAATTATAGAGCATTATCTGATAGCTTGTATCTTTTCGTGTAATAAAATATCCGTCACCACGCCCGAGAAACTCGTCACCTAATTGCTGTAAAAGTGTGTAGGCATTATAGCTTGCTTTTGGAATGCCGTTTGTAGTGAACAGACCAAGTCCACCAAAGAATAATTTGTTTGGAAGAGCTGCATCGGCCATGAGATCGGTAAGCGCCTGATATGTAAAACTGCTTAGTCGGTCATAGTTTTCAAGTATGTTTTTTACTATATAGCAGGATTTATAACAGGTATCATTAAGCAGGTCCTGCTGACTTGGCGTATTATTCCATTCTGACAGGTATATAGGCATATTGCCAAGTTTTAACTGGCGGCGTTCTCTCAGCACCTGCATAACAAAATCCTTAAGTCCGTCAGGTGATTCGGAAAGGCTCATAGTATAAACAAATCCGAATGATTCTTTTGTGTGATTGTTTGTATTCATAAGCTTTGTGTCGTAGTAAGTAAAGCTGAGACTGTCTGGAACACAGCCGTTGCTCCTGCACCAGTCAAGAAAATGTAAATACCAATTCTCGTATTCATCTGAGACTATATAGAAAGTCGGAGGCAGACAAAATTCCAAGTCATTACAGAAGCCTTTTAGACAAATATATGTTTCTTTATAAAATTCAAAAAAATCCTGTTCTTTTGAAAATCCAAAAAGATTATTGTCTGTGTTTGGCTGGTTCCAAAGACCAAACTTCCATGTTTTGATTACATCAAGACCATATCGGGCAGCTATGTGGCGCAAGAATTCTAAAACCAGCTGACACCATGATGCGACAGAATTTGGCTGACTGACATTTGAGCCGAATAATCGTTTGTTTGGATATTTTGCAAGTTTTTCGGGCATATATGATAACTGAATCCACGGCTTTAGATTATTGTCTGTCACAAAATCAAGTATTTTATCAAGATACGAAAAACTATATACAGGTGAGTCGTTTGGCATTTCGGTGTACACATGTAGATCATCCGAAAAAACACCACATAATTTGATGTACTCAAAACCTACAGCCAGTTGCAACTGGGTTAGCATTTGCTGTACATCACTTATCAGTACATCGCTTGCGCGACCTACAGTCATCATTTTTTTCCAGGTGTTTATCAGATGTATCGTACTTCCGGAAACGGAAAAATCTATTATGCGGTCAGCAGTCGGAGTTGTAACATTGGACGATATGTCATTTATTAAGTATTTTTTGAGTCCGGCAATATAGTTATGCTGCTCAATCTGCTGGTGAGAGTTCTCTTTATTGCTTTTTTGTTCTTTTCTGTATTCTTTTGGCAGCATATCATATTGCTTTTTGAAAAGAGAGACAAATGCATGACTGCTTGAGAAACCACTGTCAATAGCAATTTCATCAATATTTTTATCGGTTGTAGACAGTTCCTGCACGGCATGCATGAGGCGGTACTGATTTAGATAACTCAAAAAATTCATTCCATAATATTCTACAAAGAATTTTGACAGGTATGGTACCGATAAATGAACTTCATCAGCCAATTCTTTTAATGTGATATTTTCTGTATAGCGCTGTTGGATAATCTGAGATATTTCAGAGAGTCTCATAGCATATTTGTGGTTTTTCTTTTCCTTTGCAGTAGAGAGCTTTATACGGAAATTTCTATAAAAAATATCCATAACTTTATATATGTAAGCCCAGTTTCGCAGCTCATATCCCTCTTTTTTATCAATGTTGGTCTTTATTATATGTGCAATCAGAGAGCGTAGTTCAGAAATTGCTTCCGGGTGTTCAGATACCGTGCTGACACAAAAGAAACGAGGTTGAGAGGGTATCGGAAGAATCTGCGTAAACAGAGACTGGTTGAATAATATGGTTACAATTACGCAGTTTACACCATGTAGTTCATGCAGCATCAATGGATCAACACAGAATACGTCATCAGCTTTAAGACTATAGATATGGTCATCAAGCTGTAACGAGCAGTTTCCGGACACGATCATTGAAAACTCAAAAAAATCGTGCATGTGCTGACGTAAATGGTCAAAGCGCTGCATTGTACAGCGGATTGGCATATGTGTATCGTTATCTGAAATAAGATAGTAATTCTCTGACATAAAAACCTCCGTATTAATTAAAAATTTGATTATATATAAATTAAAACATGAATGGAATATGAAAATCAATAAAAACATATAATCTTTAATCTATTTTTTGACAAGAAGAATAGAAAACCGGGCTTGAGAAAATTGTAAAGCAAAAAATATTAAAAAGTAGACTGAAACAGATAAAAAACAAAATCACATGATTATTAATCAAAACCTATAATAACAGTATAGACGAGGTGATAAAAATGAGTGAACCAATTTTAAAAGTTGAAAACATGAATAAGAAATTTGGAAGTACGGTAGCTTTAAATGATGTATCGCTTTCGGTGTATCCGGGAGAAATCAGAGGACTTATCGGAGAGAATGGATCAGGAAAATCTACAGTTACTTCTATAGTAGCTGGAATGCAACCATGCGATAGCGGTAAGATGTTTTTTAAAGGGCAGGAGTGGAAGCCGCAAAGCATGATTGATGCATTGCATAGAGGAATAGGAATGATCGTTCAGGAAAGCGGAACGATACAGGGAGTGACAGTTGCAGAAAATATTTTTCTTGCAGAGACTGAAAAATATAAAAACAAATTCGGGCTTGTGAACAGAAAAAAAATGAATGCTGATGCAACTGAGGTTATGAAAAACATCGGAGTAAATGATGTGACAGGCGATATGCAGATGCAGCAGTTGGATTTTCAGACAAGAAAGCTGGTTGAGATTGCGAAGGTGGTAATGAAACAGCCACAAATACTGGTAATAGACGAGACAAGCACGGCTCTGTCACATGACGGAAGACAGGTACTGTACGATATTATGAATCGTTTCCGGAAGGAAAACAAATCAGTTATTTTTATTTCACATGATCTGGATGAGATAATGGATGTCTGTGATACATTAACCGTCTTAAGAGATGGAAAGATAATAAGAACATTTGTGAAAGAGGAATTTGAGGCAGGTGCTATTCGTGCGAGCATGATAGGAAGAGAACTTCAGGGTGATTATTACAGAAGTGATTTTAAAGCAACTTCACAGCCTCAGGTAGCACTTGATGTTAAGAATCTTATTTATGGAGACAGACTTAAAGATATATCTTTTCAGGTAAAAAAAGGCGAAATAGTAGGAATCGGCGGTCTGGCGCATTGTGGAATGCATTCACTTGGAAAAGTGTGTTTCGGAGCGTTAAAGCCTGAATCGGGAAGTGTTTCGGTAAGCGATGGAACAATCATTGACAGTCCTTCAAAAGCAATGAAAAAGAGACTCGGATATGTTTCAAAAGACAGAGATGTTGAGTCATTGTGTTTGAATGCCAGCATAGAGGATAATATTTCAATTGCCGGAATGAGCGAGTTTGCAATAAAAGATTTTCTTGTATTAAAAAACAGAGAAAAGAAATATGTAGATAATCAGATTAAAGAGTTGTCTATTAAATGTGCGGGAAGAGAACAGTCAGTTTCACAGCTTTCGGGTGGAAATAAGCAGAAGGTTGTTTTTGGAAAATGGATAGGCTGCGGAAGCGAAATCATCATTCTTGACTGTCCGACACGAGGCGTTGACATCGGAGTTAAGCAGGCTATGTATCAGCTGATGGTAAAACTGAAAAATGAAGGAAAATCCATTCTGATGATTAGTGAAGAATTACCGGAACTCATAGGAATGAGCGACAGAGTGCTCATCATGAAAGATGGAGAAATTACAATGGAGTTTGAAAGAAGTGAAAATCTTTCTGATTCACAGATCATCGAATATATGATTTAGGAGGCAAAGGAAGGATGACAAAAAGTAAAAAAATGATAATAGGGACATTGCCTTTTGTAGCACTTATAGTCCTTTTTGCTATTTTTTGCGGGATTGTAAGCAGCAAAGGGTATCGTCTGGATATGTACATTAAAATCGTATTTAACGAGGGCATTGTATTATCAATTGTAGCAACAGGGGCAATTTTTATATATACGCTGGGTTCTTTTGATATCAGTTTAGGAGCAGCGACTTTGTTTGCGGCGACACTGGGGGTTATGACATATAATGCGACAGAAAATATTGGATGGATGATACTGGTTATCATGCTTGCAGGAATTGGATGCTCTTTACTGAATTCGGTTCTGGCATCAATATTTCATATTCCGGTCTTTGTTACAACGGTTGCTATGATGTCTGTTTTGTCAGCTATTGCATCACAGATTATTACGACAAAAGGTGGTGCGGTAGGCGGAATAAGCATTCCGAGTGCAGTAGTAAAGTCCCTTGATACATCAGTATTCAAAGTGATAGTACTTGTAGTCTGGGTAGCAATTTGTATTTTCATATTTAACTATACGAAATTTGGAAGAAGAGAGAAATTTGTGGGTGGAAACCCTGTATGTGCCCAACTTTCGGGTATTAAATACAATAATTATGCTATTTTAGGTTTTTTAATGGCAGGAATAGGCGTTGGAATAGGAGCATTTATGACCCTTGTATATACACCGTCGGTTACAACCACTACAGCAGGTGATATTGGAATGAACATCATGGTGGCAATTGTTTTTGGAGGCATGCCGATTTCGGGAGGTGCGAGATCAAAGATATATGCGGCTGTAGTCGGAGGATTCTCATATATTGTTTTAAATAACATACTGGATCTGCTTATTGATTCAACATCAGGATATGGAATCACACAGATAATCAGTGCGGTATTTTTCCTTGTAGTAGTTTATGTCGCGAGCGCAAACTATCGCTCACAGATGTTACCGAGATAATTAAGAATTTAGCACATAGTGTGTTAAAGATATATTCACCAGGAATAGGGAGGAAGAAAAGTATGAAACTTAAAATGAAGAAACTGGTAAGCCTTGGTCTTGTTAGTGCAATGTCACTAACAATGCTGGCAGGCTGCGGAAACAGTAATGGGGCAACAAATGACACAGGCTCTTCAAAAAATCAGGAGTCAAAAGCTGCAGGAGATGTAAAAATAGGTGTTTTGGTTCAGGACGTAAGTGGTGAGGAGGCGCTTGGATTTAGAGCCTATTATGAGGACTATGTGGCAGACCAGTATGGTGTAACTTTTACATATACAGATGAGTTAAAGGATGCTGCAAGTGAGAAATCAGCAATTGAAAAATTTGCATCACAGGGATATCAGGCTGTTATCTCACTTTCAAGTAATGATCGTGCACTTCAGATTGAAACCTGTGAAGAAAATCAGATATATTATGCGGTTGCAGCTGGAAATATTGATGATGATCAGTTTGAACAGTACAAATCAAATGAGTGTTTTCTTGGACAGGTCGGACCAAGCATGCAGACAGAGTATGAAGCCGGTGTAGATATGGGTAAGTTCTTTGCAGATAAGGGAATTAAGACAGCTGTAATTTACGGAGCATTTATTCCAAATCCAATGCATGTATATCGTGTGGCCGGTGTTCTTTCAGGATTAGGACTTGCATATGATGGTTCAACAGAAGAAGACGAAGTAGTTGGAAAGCTTTTTGCAAATCAGGGTGTTGATGCTTCAAAAATCTCAGGAGATATCAAAATAGTTTCTTATCTTCAGGGATATGGTGATACAACAACAGATGAACTTAATGCAGCGATTCAGGCAGCTCCGGATGCATTTATTTCAGTAGGAATGGCAACAACATTCTTCACACAGCAGTTAAATGCAGCAGGAATAGAATTCTCTGATATTGATTCATTTACAAAGAGCAATGGTGAGGCTATTTCAGAAGGAAAACTTGTATATCTTGCAGGTAAATATTCATCATCTGTAGGCCCTGCTTTTGCATTGGTTATGAATGCAGTAAACGGTAATGTAATCCGTGATGCAGAAGGAAACGCTGTATCAATCAGCCAGAATTATCAGGTTGCAACAGATGAGGCAACATTTGATGAATTTTTCAAGACAGATAATGGAGACAATCCAATTTACAATAAAGAAACATTAGATACTATAATTGGAGATTCTGTTACCTGTGACGACATTACCAAGCTCGTAGAGTCGAAATAACCTATTTTTCATTATCAGGTCACGGCTTCTAAAGGGAGCCGTGCTCTCTCCAGATAGATGATGGCAGAGATATCATTTATTTGGAGAGGGTATGGACTATCCCTAAAAAGAGAGGAGAAAAAATATATGAACAATAAACACTGGATAAAGAATTTATTTGGAGCAATAGCAATCCCATTGCTCGTAGCAATATTACTTCAGGGATTATGTATCATAAAAGGAAGAACGATGATTGCAAATATGACAAGCTTTGATAATTTTGTTGTTTATATAGCAATCGTAATGATAACAACCATTGCATTATCAATCAACTTAAATAGCGGACGATTCGATTTTTCGCTGGGTTCTATGGCAACACTTTCATCTGTACTTGGAGCCAAGATCACATATTCGGTTCTTGATGGTGGGAATTACAGTGCTTTGATGATGTTTGTTTTAACACTGCTTATCGGTATGCTGCTTGGTCTTATATCGGGAATTTTATATGTAGTACTTCATTTACCGCCAATTATTACGTCACTTGGTGTGACACTTATTTATGAGGGTATTCTTTTTACAATAACAGAAGGACGTTATGTAATGAAAGAAGTACAGAATAAGTCAATGACAGCTTTTACAGGAAACTGGATTTACGCAGCGATCATTATAGTAGCAGTACTCCTTATTTCTATAGCTATATTTGATTACACCAAATTTGGATATGATTACAACGCACTCAAAAACGGACAGAAAGTTGCAGTAAATACAGGAATAAAGGAGATTCCAAATGCAATAGGCTGTTATGTGATTTGTGGTGGACTTATGGGAATTGTAGGATTTTTAAATGCTGCAAGAAATACGACAATAAACGGAGGCCAGTTAAATTTCGGTTCGATCAGCATTATGTTTACTGCGTTCCTGCCTATGTTCATAGGTTCTTATATAAGCCGGTTTACAAATGAGAAGATTGGATTCTTCCTTGCAGCACTTTGCATGTCAATGCTTAATTCAACATTTGCTGTATTCTCAAACGAGGTAAATGCTTCCATGCAGGCGATTATCAACGCAGTACTTCTTGTAGTATTTTTGATATATCTGAGCAATGAGCAGCTGCTTGTAAAAATTTTTACAGGAAAAAGAAAGGCATAACAGGGAGGACATCAGCATGATAAATTTGACAAAAAAACCATTTTTTCTGGCACAGGAAGATATAGAATGGGTTGAAAATACAAAGAATTCTATGACAGTTGAGGAAAAAATAGGACAGCTATTTGTTCCTATTGGATATTCAGGGGATTCGGATTATCTGGATAATGTTATGCTTTCGCATCATATTGGTGGAATAATGTACAGATGTGGTGAGTCAAAAGAAATGCAGCAGACTCACAGATATCTTCAGGAGCATAGCAGGATTCCTCTTTTGATAGGAGCTAATCTAGAAGATGGTGGATGTGGAATTGCAACAGACGGTACACAGTACGGCAAACAGATGCAGGTAGCTGCAACTGCAGATACAAAGGATGCTTACAGACTTGGAAAGGTAAGCTGTAGTGAAGGTGCTGCAGTTGGCTGTAACTGGGCATTTGCACCTGTTGTAGATATTGACAGAAATTGGAGAAATCCGATAACTAACGTCCGTACATATGGTGATGACCCTGATCGTGTTTTAGAGTGTGGACTAAATTATATGAAGGCTGCAAAGGAGGAAAATGTACTTGTTGCAATTAAGCATTTTCCGGGAGATGGCTGTGATGAAGTCGATCAGCATATTCTGACAAGTGTAAATAGCCTTTCCTGCGAAGAATGGGATGCTACATATGGGAAGATATATGGCGGTCTTATAGAGGCGGGAGCACAGACTGTCATGGTTGGACATATTGCGCAGCCTGCATACCAGAAGCTGTACAATCCGGATTTTCCGGACAAACTTGTTCCTGCAACACTCTCACCTGAGTTGTTAAAGGGATTACTTCGTAAGAAGCTTGGATTTAACGGTCTTATAGTTACAGACTCGACATGTATGGTTGGTTTCAGCTGTGCAATGAAGAGAGAAAAAGCTGTTCCGTATGCGATTGAAGCAGGGTGTGATATGTTTCTTTTCAATAAGGATCTGGATGAAGATTATAATTATATGCTTGAAGGCTACAAACAGGGAATTCTTTCAGAACAGAGACTTGATGAAGCTATAACAAGAATCCTTGCAACAAAAGCGGCGCTTGGATTACATAAGAAAGCTAAGAATGAAATCGTGCCAAATGAAGCAACATTAAATATCTTAAAAAATGAAGAGCATGTTAAATGGGCGAAAAACAGTGCGGATAAAGCTGTTACACTTGTAAAAGATACAGCAGGTATTTTACCTCTTAGTCCGCGAAAAACAAAGAAAGTCCTGTTAGAGATAATGGGAGATTTCCCATCAAATGAGCGAGTTCTGGAAAGTTTCAGAACAAAACTGTCCGATGAGGGATTTGAAGTTACAGTATATGAACATGAGAATTTTGAGACTGCCAGATTTGATGTTGAAACATTTAAAAAGAGCTATGATCTTGTAATCTATATCGGAAATGTGGAGAATGCATCGAATAAAGTTACTAATCGTCTTTCATGGTATACATTCTGGGGTAATGGTAATAATGTGCCGTGGTTTGTGGCTGAAAGACCGGTAGTGTTTATAAGTCTTGCAAATCCGTATCATCTTGTGGATGTTCCGATGATTAAGACATACATCAACGGATATTCAAATAGCGAGTATGTTATTGAGAGCGTTATGGATAAATTAATGGGGAGAAGCTCATTTACAGGTAAAAGTCCGGTGAATCCATTCTGCGGAAAAGAATATTTGAAATGGTAATTATGATAGAGAGAAGAAACTGTTATGGAAAAAAATACTGAATTATTGAGTAAAGCATTGAGATTATTACCAGAAGTTAAAAATACAGTAGTTCATCCGAATGAGGGACAGGAATATTCAAAACCACTGGGAAAAGGTGACTCAGTTCGAATTGATTTCGGAAGACATCTTGTTGGTCATCTTAAATTAAAGCTGGGATATACTGATTCGCATCCGGATGCACCTGTATGGCTTAAATTCTCGTTTGCAGAGAATTTAAAGGAATTTGATGAGGATGTTGAAAATTATAACGGATGGATATGTTCGGCATGGGTACAGCAGGAACAGGTTCATGTGGATGTTGTTCCAGGAGATTATGAACTTCCTAGAAGATATTCATTCAGATATGTAAAAATTGACGTACTTGACATAAGCTCAAAGTTTAATCTTGTTATAGAGGAGGCATGTGCAACAGCACTTTCATCGGCAGATGAAAGCAGATTATTGCCTTATAGTAATTCTGATAAGGAATTGGTGAAAATTGATCGTATCGCATGTAATACATTACATGACTGTATGCAAAAGGTTTTCGAGGACGGACCAAAGCGCGACAGAAGGCTTTGGATGGGAGATCTCAGGTTACAGGCACTTGCAAATTATGAGACATATCAGATGAATGATATGGTAAAGGGCTGTCTGTATCTGTTTGCGGCGCTGCCTATGGAAAATGGTCAGGTTGGCGCATGTGTGTTTTTAGAACCTGAGCCGGAGGTGGATGATACCGTAATGTTTGATTATTCGCTCCTTTTTATTACAGCATTGTGGGATTATTATAAACATACTAATGACAGAGAGGCCCTTGAAGATTTATGGGATACTGTAAAAACACAGATTTCTCTGGGTATAAAACAGGTGGGAGAAGATAATGTTGTAAAAGATAGTGATATAATTGGCTGGTGTTTTCTTGACTGGTCGCTTGAACTTAATAAGCAGGCAGGCGCACAAGGCGTTTTACTGTATGCAATGCAAAGTGCGATTGCCATCGCAAAAGAAGTAGGTAAAAATCGTGAAGCGGAGTGTTTGTTTGAGACATATGAATTATACAGAAAAGCTGCCAGACTTAAATTTTATGATGAAAATAAAGGGCTTTTTACAAGTGGCGCAGATAAACAGGTGTCATATGCAAGTCAGGTCTGGATGGTTTTAGGTAATGTTATAGAACCGGAAATGGGACTTGAAGTATTACATAATGTTGCTGCTGAGAAAGATGCGGTAGAGATGGTTACACCATATATTTATCATTACTATATAGAGGCGCTGCTTAAATGTGGAGCAAAAGATGAGGCTCTTGCGGTAATGAAAAATTACTGGGGAGGAATGGCAGAACTTGGTGCAGACACATTCTGGGAATTATATAATCCAAAGAACCCTGATGAGTCTCCTTATGGAGGAACAATCGTCAACAGTTATTGCCATGCATGGAGCTGTGCACCGGCATATTTTCTTCGCAGATATTATAGTGAAAAGTAAAAGATAATGAGGTGCCTGCATGAAAAAAATTGGAAATAAAGTGTTATTGATGATAGCAGTATTTGTTGTGATATTTGGAATCAATACAGCAGTTTCTGTCCGGACGCAAAAAAGTGTAAAGCTGGCAGGAGCCAGAATAACAGAGCAATACATACCGATTCAGACAGAAATTTTTAATATTCAGAAGAGTATGGAACGCGGTCAAAAATATCTTAATATCATAAGTCTTTATGATGACGACGATTTAAGACAACAGCTGGAGACTTCTCTGGCTGATGAAATAACAACTATTGCAGAAAGTGAGAAATCAATATCTGCATATCTTGAGAAAATGGATCAAACTGATCTGGCTGATAAAATCAAAAACTATGAGGAGTTTCTGGATAGTGTTATAGAGCAGTTTAATGTTATTCAGGGATATGTGGATAGTGGTGATTTTGCACAGGCCAATATGGCACTTAGTGTTGATTTTCAAAATCTGGTAAAAGAGGAAGGCGAACCGGCAGAGACAGCTTTGACAAAATCACTTGAGCAGGGAATTTCGGATTTGTCAGAGCAATATAACAAATCGGTTCAAACAAATCTTTTAATGACCAAAATTTTATTTTCATTTTTCATTGTAGTAGCGACAGTAGTTATTTTTATTATGAGAAAAACTGTAAGCAGACCGGCACACGAAGCAAGCAGTCAGCTTAGTGAGATAATAGAAAATATAAACAATAATGAGGGAGATCTGACAGAGCGTATAGATATTAGAACAAATGATGAGATTGGTCAGTTGTCAAAAGGAATAAATGATTTTATGGGGCAATTACAATCAGTTATATGTAAGATATCAAAACAATCTGAAATGATGCAGAAAACATTAGGACTGATGAACACAGAAGTTAACAGCTCAAACGATAATGTAAATTATATTGCTTCAATGATGGAACAGATTACAGCAAGCATGGAGGAGATTACAGCATCGGTAGAAGGCTTAAGCTCAAATACTCAGGATGTACTCGCTTCTGTAGAAAGTGTCGGAGAGCAGACAAAGGAAGGCGTTGCTATAGCTGCTGACATTAAGGCGCTGGCAATTGGTGTAAAAGAAGCAACTGAGAATAAAAAAACAGAGATTTCGGATATCATAGCCGAAAAACAAAATGTACTGTCTTCTTCGATAGAGGAGAGCAGGCAGATTGGAAATATTGATAATCTGACAAATGATATATTAGATATTGCAAGCCAGACAAATTTGTTAGCGCTGAATGCTTCAATAGAGGCAGCGCGTGCAGGTGAAGTTGGAAAGGGATTTGCTGTTGTTGCAGAGGAAATACGTCAGTTGGCGGAGAACAGTAAAAATACAGCAAGTGATATTCAAAATATCAGCGTCGGAGTAGTGAGAGCCGTTAACCAGCTTATGTACAATGCACAGGATCTTATGAATTTTGTGCGTGACAGGATCATGGATGATTACGCAGGTTTTGAGGGGGCAACAGATATGTATTATGAAAAAGCAGAGCATATGGATGCGGTAATGGCTGTTTTTGATAAAAATGTTGTGAATCTTCAAACTGTAATGAGCAGAATTAATGATGGAATTGGCAATATATCAGCGGTGGTAGAGGAAAACGCACAGGGCGTAAGCCGTGCAACCGAGAATGTATCAGAGCTTGCAGCTTCAATTGCAAATATCAAAGAACATGCTGTTGAAAATGTAGAGTCTTCAAAGCAGTTAATGAATGAGATAAATCATTTTCAAAAAATATAGAAATTGTATCAGGAGATGATATGACTATGAGGAAAAGAATTGCATTTCTTGCAGGTGCAATCAGTTTTGATAATCAAAACAGGGTATTGGGAGGAGTTTTAAAACGTGCATCAGAACTTGACATGGATGTATATGTGTTTACATGTTTTGTAAATTATGATGAGTCAGAGGAGAATAAAGTAGGCGCATTTAGAATCATGGATTTACCGGAGTTTGATTTGTTTGATGGAGTAATTTGCATGAAAAACTCTATACAATATGAGCCAGCGGTAAATTCTCTGATAGCACGAATAAAGAAAAGTAAGGTTCCAGCTGTAAGCGTGGATGAAAAAGTTGATGGAATGTATAATGTCGGAATTAGCGACTACAGCAGTCAAAAAGATATTGTGGAACATTTGATTGAGACACATGATCTTAAAAAGATAAATTATGTCTGTGGTATTTTGCAGGGCAAAGAAGGCCGCGAACGATATAATGCATATAGGGATGCAATGGAAGAACATGGCATCCCTGTTTGTGATAATCAGATTTATCACGGCAATTATAACAGGGAGAGTGGCAGGAAAGCTGTGGAGCAGTTTATGAAATATAATATGCCACAGGCAATCGTCTGTGCTAATGATGCAATGGCAATTGGAGCGATGGAACGTTTGCAGCAGAATGGTTACAGGATACCTGAAGATGTTATAGTAACAGGATTTGATAATGATGAATTATCAGAGTTTTTTGTGCCATCACTTACAACGGTTGACAGAAGACAGGAGCTTCTTGGTAAAAATGCAGTAAATCTTTTGTTTGAACGATCAGATGATGTGAATGTACAAATTGATACAAAAACTATTTACAGAGAAAGCTGTGGCTGTAATATGCAGCCAGCGATGGAAATCAAGGATCTGAGAATGGAATATCAGAACAAATGTCTTATATATGAGGAAGCGTTGGATTCATTAAAATGTATGGAACTTGATCTTACGGGGCTTGAAAATATTGATGAACTATGTGAGAAAATGAAAAAATATGTTGTTGGATCCGATATGCAGAGCTTTTATATGTGTCTGTGCGATAAAAATGAATTGTTCGCGGATAAGTCGGTTTGTGATCATTTTACAGAGAAAGTAAGTATACCACTTGCGTATCAGAACGGAAAATTTTGTTCTTACGATGATTTTTTATCAAAAGAGATACTTCCGCTTGAAATAAGGGAAAAATCAAAACGAACATTTTATACTGTTACACCAATATATTATCAGCATATATGTTATGGATATTGTGTTTCTGACGGAAGCCTGTTTGCACTAAAAAGTGAGCTGTCTTATCTATGGACGGTAAATATAGGTATGGCTTTGGAGAATATCAGAAAATGGCAGTGGATAAACCGGATGAATGAAAAAATAAACAGAATGTGGAAATATGATATGCTGACTCAGGTGCTTAACAGAAGCGGTTTCTTTTATTGTGCAGAAACAATATTACAAAAAATAAAAGAAGAAAAAAGCAACGCATTTATAATTTTTCTGGACATAGATGGCCTTAAATCTGTAAATGATAATCTGGGACATGAAATAGGGGATGCTTTTATCGCAAAAATCGCAGGAATATTAAAAGAAGTTGTTCCAAAAGACTGCCTTATTATGAGATACGGAGGAGACGAGTTTGTAGTTTTCGGAAGTTGTAAGCAGGCAGGACGGATGCAAAGAATTGCAGAGGATATAAAGGCTGCGATAAAAACAGCCGACCAGAAAGAAAACCGCAGCTATCATCTGGCTGCAAGTTTAGGGTGTTCGTTGCATAAATCATACGAAATGGACAATTTAAACAGTCTGATTGAGCTGGCAGATAAGAAAATGTATGAGGAAAAGAAAAATAAAAGAAGATAACATTGCAGTAGAAAATAAGGACAGTTTTTTAGTCTAATGAGAGGCTAAAAAGCTGTCTTTATTTTTGTTATTCTTGCCTTATCAAATACGAAAGGGGACAGGGATGGATAACAGATATTACCTGGCAGTGGACATAGGGGCATCCAGTGGCAGACACATATTGTCTCATATGGAGAATGGGAAGATAATACTTGAAGAAGTATACAGGTTCCATAATGGAATGACAGAAAAAGATGGTCACAAGATATGGGATGTTGACAGGCTTTTCGAGGAAATACTAACCGGAATGAAAAAGTGCAGTGAAATCGGGAAAATGCCTTATAGTATTGGAATAGATACATGGGCTGTCGATTTTGTGTTACTGGACAATGATGACAGAAAGATTATGGATGCGGTTGCTTACAGAGATGACAGGACAGCAGGGATTGATAAAAAGGTGTATGAAGTAATTTCAGAGGATGAGCTTTACGCCAGAACAGGAATACAAAAGCAGAACTTTAACACCATATACCAGCTTATGGCAGTAAAAAGTCAGGAACCAGACGCATTCGAAAAAGCCAAAAGCATGCTTATGATTCCGGATTATCTTAATTTCCTTTTGACAGGAGAAAAGGTACAGGAATACACAAATGCGACCACAACACAGCTTGTGAATCCGGTAACAAAGGATTGGGATTATGAGCTTATAGACAGGCTTGGATATCCAAAAGATATTTTCGGGGAGATTAAAAACCCGGGAAGCGAAGTCGGAAAATTAAGATCAGAAGTAAGCCGGAAAGTTGGATTCGACTGTAAAGTTATTCTCCCGGCAACACACGATACAGCATCTGCGGTAATGGCAGTCCCAACGCAGAAAGATGATACGCTCTACATCAGTTCGGGTACATGGTCACTTATGGGAACAGAGCTTGTTTCGGCAGATTGCAGCAGTCTGAGTATGGAACACAATCTGACAAACGAGGGCGGTTATGATTACCGCTTCAGATATCTTAAGAATATAATGGGACTTTGGATGATTCAGTCTGTAAGAAAAGAGATTGTTCCTGATATGAGCTTTGGACAGATTTGTGAGCTTGCATCAAAAGAGCCGATAAAGTCTATTGTGGATGTAAATGATAACAGATTTCTGGCACCTTTAAATATGACAGAAGAGGTAAAGCGTGCCTGTGCCGAAAGCGGGCAGCAGGTGCCGGACAGCATAGCACAAATAGCTGCAGTTATTTATAACAGTCTGGCAGAATGTTATGCATCAACAGTAAAGGAAATAGAGGGACTTACCCATAAGAATTATGAATATATTCATATAGTCGGTGGCGGTGCAAATGCCGGATATCTTAATGAACTTACCGCAAATGAAACAAGAAAGACTGTCTATGCAGGACCGACAGAGGCTACGGCAATTGGAAATATTGCATCACAGATGATAGCAGATGGTAAGCTGAAGGATTTAAAAGATGCAAGACGATGCATTTTCGATTCTTTTGAAATAAAAGAATATAACCCAGATTTATAAACGATAAATACAGAATTGATATCACCAGGAAGGGAGAAACAAATGTTAGTAGAGACAAAAGCAAAGGTTGGAGTATTTGCGATAGCGCTTGGGGCGTACCTGCCACAGTTTCCAACACTCGTTCCGGAATTTGAGGCACAGTATGAGGCATTTAAAAAGACGATTCCGGATACCGTTGAGCTGGTAGATGGAGGAATTGTTACCACAAAAGAGCTTTCCATGAAGGCAGGAGATAAATTCCGGTCAGCAGATGTAGACCTGGTAATTTTACAGCTTCTTACATATGCGACAAGCTACAATATGCTTCCGGCGGTCAGAGACTTAAATGTACCGGTTGTTCTTGTGAATGTTCAAAAACGTAAGACACCGGATTATGCCAATACAGATACACCAACATGGCTTGGCGAGCTGTATGCATGTGGAGCAGTCGGAGAGATGGTTGCAGATCTTGAAAGAGCAGGAAAGAGACATGCAGTAATCACCGGTGTTGTGGAAGGTGGAGATGACTATGTGGCAGCGGAGATAGAACAGTGGTGTAAGGCAGCACAGGTCAGAAGAAGATTCCGTTATACCAATATCGCACAGATCGGAAGACCGTATCCGGGAATGATGGATCTGTATATTGATGAAACCAATCTGTATAACCGCATGGGACTTTATACAAAACAGTTTGACTGGGAAAAAATGTGGGCAATCGCAGATCATATCACAGACGAGAATGCAATCCGGACAAAGGCGGAAGATATTCTTGAGACATTTGATATAGCACCGGACAAAGACGGAAAAGCAGCTACCGTTGAGACGGTATGGGATATGGCAAAATACGTTGTGGCATTTGAAGAATGGGTAAAAGAGGAAGATCTTGGAATGGTGGCATCCCATTATGATGGTTATGCCCAGGGAATCGCAGGAAAGCTTGACAGTATGCTGATACCGGCATTTTCCATGCTTATAAAGCAGGGAACAGCCTGTGCAGTTGAAGGAGATATCAAGGTTGCTATGGCTATGAGTATTTTAAAAACAATTGCCGGTACCGGTCAGCTTTCAGAGATGTACTCCATCGACTTTAATGAGGATATCTGTATCATAGGACACTCCGGTTCAGGTGATGCGGCAATTTCACAGGCAAAAAAGCCAACCATGAAGATCGTCGATGTATTTCACGGAAAAACAGGAGGTGGATATCTGACACAGTTCTATCCACCGGCCGCAGATGTAACCTATCTTGGAATCACTCAGGACATGAACGGGAAATTTAAATTTGTTGCAGCAGAAGGTGTAAACGAGGAAGGCCCTATATTCACATTTGGAGATACCAATATGAGAACCCACTTCTCAATCGGAGCAAGAGAATTCTGCAACCGGTGGAGTGAGGCAGGACCGACACATCACATGGCAGCGGCAGTGGGACGACACATTGATACCATACTTAAGGTAGCAAAGATACTGGACGTGCCGGTTGATATTATATGCAGATAAAATATAGTCATATCTATAAAAATCACATTATAGTATGGCTTTACGGCAGCTAATCAAATACAAAATAGTAGTTTAAATATAGTAGAAAAGTGAGGAAAATATCATGAGATTTTTAGATGCAGAATTTGTAAAAGGATTTATACGTATGGCAAATGACGGATGGGAGCAGGGATGGCATGAAAGAAATGGCGGTAATCTCTCCTATCGTGTGAAGCCTGAGGAAGTAGAGTCTGTAAAAGAGGACTTTGATCCAAAAGAGTGGCAGCCAATCGGAACAACCGTACCGGATCTTGCCGGAGAATATTTCCTTGTGACAGGAAGTGGAAAATATTTCCGAAATGTAATAATCAAGCCGGAGGATTCAATCTGTATGATAGAGCTTGATGAAAAAGGTGAGAATTACCGTATTGTATGGGGACTTGTGAATGGTGGAAGACCGACAAGCGAGCTGCCTAGCCACCTTATGAATCTTGAAGTCAAGAAACTGCAGAACCCGGATTACAGAGTAGTGTATCATGCACATACAACCAACATTATTGCTCTCACATTTGTTCTTCCGCTTGAAGATAAGGTCTTTACAAGAGAACTGTGGGAAATGGCAACCGAGTGTCCTGTAGTATTTCCGGCTGGAATTGGTGTAGTTCCGTGGATGGTACCGGGCGGAAGAGAAATTGCAGTGGCAACAAGTGAACTTATGAAGAAATATGATCTGGCCATCTGGGCGCATCATGGAATGTTTGCTGCCGGAGAAGATTTTGATCTGACATTCGGCCTTATGCATACAGCAGAGAAGTCAGCAGAGATTCTTGTCAAGATGTTATCCATGAGACCGGATAAGCTGCAGACAATCACACCGGATAACTTCAGACATCTGGCGAAGGATTTTAATGTTACATTGCCGGAAGAGTTTTTATATGAAAAATAATACAATCGTATCATAGAAAAACAAAAGAATTGCAAAAAGGGTACGACTTCTCTTATATGATTAAATATGGTATCATATAAGAGAAGTTTTTTTCATTAGCGGTTAATCTTTCTATGGTCGATTCAATTAGTACATAGCCTACAGAAAAAGGTTGCGTGAAGCCACATAAAAATGTATAATTAGGAGTAATGAATTTCATATTAAATGATATTGGAGGTACTCATGTCACAGTCGGTTACGATAAAGAGTAATAAATATGGAATCAATTTAGTTTTAGATGCGGATATGTCATTTGCTGATTTGATAAAGGCAGTTGTAGAGAAGTTTAAGGCATCCGCCAATTTTTTTAAAAACGCAAAGCTTGCTATTTCATTTGAGGGAAGGCATCTTTCAGATGAAGAGCAGCAGCAGATAATTGCAGCTATTGAGGAAAATACCACAATTGAGATTTTGTGCATTGTGGAGAGTGGTACCGAGCAGGAAGCCATTATGAAGGAGCAGGTTGAGGCATTTAATGAGGCAGTGCAGAAGCAGTGCGAGAATGTTGCAACAGTCAGTGTTCCGGAGCAGTTTTACCGTGGTACGCTCAGGTCAGGTCAGGTGATTACCAGCGAGTCTTCGGTCACAATCATAGGTGATGTCAATCCGGGAGCCAAGATTATAGCTCAGGGCAATATCGTTATTCTTGGTGCATTAAAGGGCAATGTTCACGCCGGATGTACAGGTGACAGGAGTTGCTTTGTATTTGCACTTGATATGCAGCCGATTCAGATTCAGATTGGTGATCTGATTGCGAAGAGTCCGGACGAGCCTCAGCCAAAGCACAGGGTAAGGCGCAAGGAAAAGCCGGCACAGGAGCAGGCGCAGATAGCCATCGCAAAGGATGGATATATTTACATCGAACCAATTACTAAAAATATTTTAAATAGCATTTAGGAACGTAGGAGGAAGAAAGTTCATGAGCGAAGTAATCGTTATCACATCAGGAAAGGGTGGTGTGGGCAAGACCACAACCACAGCAAATATTGGTACAGGTCTTGCACAGTTAAATAAAAAGGTTGTTATGATTGATACTGACATCGGACTGCGTAACCTGGATGTTGTTATGGGACTTGAGAATCGTATTGTATACAATCTCGTAGACGTCGTTGAGGGCAAATGCCGTATCCGTCAGGCTCTTATCAAGGATAAGAAATATCCTGATCTGTGTCTGCTTCCATCAGCCCAGACAAGGGACAAGGATGCTGTTACACCTGAGCAGATGGTTGAGCTTATCAATGAGCTTCGTGAGGAGTTTGACTATATTCTGCTTGACTGCCCGGCAGGTATCGAGCAGGGCTTCAAGAATGCCGTTGCAGGAGCTGACCGTGCACTCGTTGTCACTACACCTGAGGTATCAGCAATCCGTGACGCTGACCGTATTGTTGGCCTTCTCGAGGCAAATGAGATGAAGCGCATTGATCTGATTGTCAACCGTCTGCGTGTCGATATGGTTAAGCGCGGTGATATGATGAATGTGGATGATGTAACAGAGATCCTTGCAGTCAACTTAATAGGTGCAGTACCGGATGATGAGCAGATTGTTATTTCTACAAACCGTGGTGAGCCGTTAGTTGGCTCAGACAGCCTTGCAGGAAAGGCATATATGAATATCTGCCACCGTATAATGGGCGAGGAGGTTCCTTTACTTGATTTAAATCAGAAGCATGGTGTATTTGAAAAGCTAAAGGATATGTTTAAGAAAAATTAAAGGGGGATACGTACCATGGGTATAATGGATTTATTTAAAAAGAAATCTTCTGGTAATGTTGCAAAGGATCGCCTGAAGCTGGTGCTGGTTTCTGACCGTGCAAACTGCTCATCGGAGATGATGGAGATGATGAAAAGGGATATCATTGAGGTTATTTCCCGCTATATGGATATTGACGCTGAAGCTCTTGATGTGAAAATCACAGAGACAGAGTCTGATTCTAACAACGGAATGGTTCCGGCACTCGTTGCCAATATTCCTATCCGTGACATGAAGCATCGTCCGGATCCAAGATAGAGTAAATAAAATAATATGATATGATAAGATATGAGGGTCAAAAGGTGTTTTGGCCCTTTAATTATTGTATTGAATAAAAAAGACTTGATTTGATATTAGAGTGTGATATACTTTAATACGTTACAAATAAATAAATTTTAGCAGAGTAGACACATGTGCGTTAAGTGCCGGATGAACAGGGAGTTGTCACCCGGACGAAAAGAAAATCTTGCGGTACATGAGTCGCATCCCGCTGCATCCGAAGATATTAATTATCTCCTGTTGTAGTTCGGTGAGGTCTGCAAAGGAGGTAATTTTTTAATGAAAAAATTCGTTACTTTGTTCACCGATTCTGCCCGAGAGCTTAAATCGGTCAGAACCATCACAACTATGGCAATGCTTGCTGCAGTTGCCGTTATCCTTGGATATTTCTCCATCGAATATGGACAGTTTATCCGTATCGGTTTTTCCGGTATTCCAAATGGTATCGTTGATTACCTGTTTGGACCGGTTGCCGGAGCTGTTTTCCACGGAGCGCTTGACATCATCAAGTATCTGATGAAGCCTACAGGACCATTTTGTCCACAGCTTACACTTGTTGTAATGCTTGCAGGTGTTTTATATGGCTGCTTCTTTTATAAGAAAAAGCTTACCATATGGAGAGTACTTGCTGCGAAGTTTGTAGTAATGCTCATCTGCAATGTCATTCTCAATACTCTGTGTCTGCAGGTACTGTATGGACAGGCATTTATGGCAATTCTTCCAATGCGTGCACTGAAGAACCTTATTATGTGGCCGATAGATTCAATTGTCTTTTTCGGCATTGCAAAGGCACTGGAGCAGATAGGATTGTTCCGCACCTTCCGTAAACAGGAGCTTGTAAAGAATGCATAGCAACAGGTCAATGGACCGGGTACTCAAATGAGAGTACCCGGATTTTTTATTTAATGGAAAGAAATACGTATAATGTGGTATGTGTATCATGTTCTTTATAATATATATAAATGATGAAAAGGAACATTGCAACAGAATAATGTACAGACAATATAATGCACAAAACATTACATTAAAATAATATTTTAAGTGTTAAATGACAGTTTTTATTTATAATTTTAAGCATAAGTGTCTTTAAACTGACAATTATGAGGTATTTCGCATTTTTAATGAAAATTGTTGACACAATATATTGAACGTGATATTGTTTACTTGTTCAAAATAATACACAAAAGAAAACGAACAAACAACTACATATTAATTATGAATATTTAAGAGCAAAGACGCTAACCGGTGAAGCACTTTGCTCTTTTTTATTTATCAAAATCACAAGGATATTCAAATTAGGAGGCAATATATTATGAGATTAAAAGACACAGGATTAACAGCACAGGACATCAAAGACAAAGTAAAGAAGTATATGATTGAGACATATGAGCGTTTCGATTTCATAGCTGAGACTGCTGAGGGCATGTATCTATATGATGAGAATGGCACACCATACCTTGACTTTTACGCAGGAATCGCCGTAAACAATGCCGGCAGCAGAAACCCTAAGGTTGTTGCAGCAGTCAAGGATCAGGTGGATGACATCATGCATACATTCAACTATCCATACACCATTCCACAGGCGCTGCTTGCTGAGAAGGTCTGCAAGACTATCGGAATGGACAAGATTTTCTACCAGAACTCAGGAACTGAGGCAAATGAGGCTATGATTAAGATGGCTCGTAAATATGGTATAGAGAAATATGGTCCAAACAGATATCACATCGTAACTGCTAAGGATGGCTTCCACGGCAGAACCTTCGGTGCTATGTCAGCTACAGGACAGCCTGGAAACGGATGCCAGGTGGGCTTTGGTCCAATGACATACGGCTTCTCATACGCTCCTTACAATGACTTAAAGGCTTTCAAGGATGCTTGCACAGAGAACACAATCGCTATCATGATTGAGCCTGTACAGGGCGAGGGCGGTGTTCATCCTGCAACACCTGAATTCATGAAGGGACTTCGCGAGTTCTGTGATGAGAAGGGCATGCTCCTCCTTATCGATGAGGTTCAGACAGGATGGTGCAGAACCGGAGCTGTAATGAGCTACATGAACTACGGCATCAAACCTGATATCGTTTCTATGGCAAAGGGTCTTGGCGGTGGAATGCCAATCGGTGCTATATGTGCTACAGAGGAGGTTTCAAAAGCATTCTCAGCCGGTTCACACGGTACAACCTTTGGTGGACATCCTGTATGCTGTGCAGCAGCACTTGCAGAAGTAAACGAGCTGCTTGACAGAGATCTTGCCGGAAATGCAAAGAAGGTTGGTGATTATTTCGCAGCTAAGCTTGAGAAGCTTCCACACGTAAAAGAGGTAAGACATCAGGGACTCTTAGTTGGTGTTGAGTTTGACGATACAATCTCAGGTGTAGATGTAAAGCATGGCTGCTTCGACCGTCATATGCTTATCACAGCAATCGGAAGCCATATCATCCGTATGGTTCCACCGCTTATCGTAAGTGAGGAAGAGTGCGACAAGGCATTTGATATCATCAAGGAGACTGTTGAGTCACTTTCATAGAAGGCTTGAATTATATTTGAAGCAGGCAACAGAATATATTGCGGCAGATTTTACGAGCCGGATAAAAGGACAAGGGCGTCACGATTAGCTTCGTGCGCCCTTCTTTTAAACAAAGAATATAGGTAACTAAGCGGAACAAGTTTATATAACAACATATGATTAAAGTGTCAAAAGGTATCGTCGATGCATACCTTAGCAACTTTCATATCAACATAGTATAAAGATGTATATATAAGAAAAGCGAGGGGAACGAAATGGCACATCTTGTTATTACAATAGGATGCGAATATGGCGCTAAAGGAAACCAGATTGGCAAAAAGGTTGCTAAAGACCTGGGAATCAAATTTTATGACAGGGATACTGTAGATGAAATAATAAAAGAGGTCGGTATTCCCAAGGATATCATGGAAAAGGTTGAGGAAGGTATCACCATCGCCGGAAAAGGTGCAGAGGGTGATGTCAGAGGCTCTTTCTCCAAATATGCAGACCTCACAGAGCGTGCAATTCATGTCCAGAAAACTATAATCAGAAAATTATCAGACCGTGAGTCGTGTGTGATTATCGGTCGTTCAGCAGACTATATACTAAAGGAACATAAACCGATTTTACGTATTTTCATATATTCACCGGATGAAGTGAGGATTGAAAACGTAATGAAGAGCCACAATTTGTCGGAGGATGATGCAAAGCTTTTTATTACTGAAAAGGATAAGCGTTATCATAAGCGTCATATGGCGCTGACAGGAAGCAACCGAGGCGATAGACACAACAGGGATATGCTTATAGACAGCAGCCTGTTAGGAGTGGATGGCACAGCGGAGCTTATTGAGTCTCTGGCAAGAAAAGTGGTAGAGAATGAAAGTAAGACAGAAGCTGGAGGTGACAAGTAATGGAACAGAAAAAATCAGAATTTAACAAAGTCCTGAATGCCTGGGACGTACTTGTAATTGCATTTGGAGCCATGATTGGCTGGGGCTGGGTTGTCTCAACCGGAGGCTGGATTGAAAAGGGCGGAGTGCTCGGTGCCGCAATCGGCTTCGTAATCGGCGGTATCATGATATTTTTCGTGGGAATGACCTACGCGGAGCTGACAGCAGCCATGCCTCAGTGCGGTGGCGAGCATGTATTCAGCTACAAGGCAATGGGTTCGACAGGTTCATTCATATGTACGTGGATGATTATCCTTGGATATGTCAGTGTGGCATGCTTTGAGGCATGCGCTTTCCCAACAATCATCACATATCTGTGGCCGGGCTTTTTGAAGGGATATCTGTATACGGTAGCAGGCTTTGATATCTATGCTTCATGGCTTATTGTGGCGATAGTTGTGGCATTTTTAATTATGATGATAAACATTATCGGCGCAAAGACAGCAGCGATTTTGCAGACTGTGCTCACATGTATTATTGGTGGCGCCGGAATTTTGTTGATAATTGCATCGGTAATCAATGGAACAGTTGATAACCTGGATGGACAGATGTTTGCAGGCAGCTCTGCAGGTCTGAACGTAAAGGCAATTATCGGAGTGGCAGCTCTGTCACCATTTTACTTTATCGGATTTGACGTAATACCTCAGGCGGCTGAGGAGATCAATGTTCCGGCAAAGAAAATCGGCTCAATACTTATCTTATCAGTAGTTCTGGCAGTTGTGTTCTACGCACTTGTCATTGTTGCGGTAGGTCTTGTCATGGGCCCACAGGCAATTGTTGATTCAGAGCAGGCAACAGGACTTGTCACAGCAGATGCAATGGCTGCCGCATTCAACACAAAGATAATGGCAAAGGTTATAATAGTCGGCGGAATGTGCGGTATCGTAACCTCATGGAACTCATTTATGCTCGGTGGCTCGCGTGCCATGTACTCAATGGCAGAGTCATATATGATTCCGAAGTTTTTTGCAAAGCTTCATCCAAAGCACAAGACACCTATCAATGCACTGATTCTCATCGGATCTCTCACAATGCTTGCACCTTTTGCAGGCAGAAAGATGCTCGTATGGATCAGTGATGCCGGCAACTTTGGATGCTGCGTGGCATATTGCATGGTTGCTCTTTCATTTATTATTCTTCGCAAGAAGGAGCCGGATATGCCAAGACCTTACAAGGTTCCCGCATACAAGTTCTTTGGAACGATGGCGGTCATCATGTCAGGCTTCATGGTTGCCATGTACTGTATACCGGGAAGCGGCGGAACACTTATCGTCCAGGAGTGGGGCATCGTGCTTGCATGGTGTGCGCTCGGCGTGGTATTCTTCGTCTTCTGTAAAAAGAAATACAAGGAGTCATTTGGTACACTTGTTGAGCTCATCTCAGATGAGGATGCTGCAACACTTATGCCGGAGGCAGATGAGGTTGAACTGGATAAGGTTATCGATGCTGCAATAGACAGGGTACTTGCCAAGAAAGCAAGCTAGGAAACAGAAAGGACAGATTATATATGGAAACATTTAATTTCTCGGTGCCACAGGACATCACAGTGGGAAAGGGCAGTCTCTCAAAGCTGCCGGAAATAGCCAAAAAGCTTGGAGGTAAGCATGCACTCATCATTTCAGGACCTCATCTTGAGAAGATGGGACTTGTAAAAAAGGCAGCAGATTATCTGGCATCAGTTGACATAAAAGCAGACACTTTTACAGATATAGAGGCAAATCCATCTGTCGCAACAGTGGAGAAAGCCACAGCAAAATATCTGGAGTCGGGCGCAGACTTTATCGTGGCATTTGGAGGCGGTTCACCGATGGATGTGGCAAAAGCAGTGGGTGTGGTTGCCAAATATGGCGGAAGCGTCACAGACTATGAGGGAGCACACAAGGTGCCGGGACCAATCGTACCGCTCATTGCGATACCAACCACCGCAGGAACCGGCTCAGAGGTGACAGCATTCTCTGTAATCACAGATCATAGCAGAAACTATAAGCTCACAGTATTCAGCTACGAGATATTGCCAAAATATGCGATACTAGATGCAGAGCTCATCACAACAGCACCGGCAAGCGTAGCGGCAGCATGCGGAATTGATGCATTTATCCATGCAGAGGAGGCATATGTATCCACAGCGGCTTCGCCATTTTCTGATGCACTGGCAGAAAAAGCGATGGCACTTATCGGAAAAAATATCCGCAGATTTGTAGCAAACAGAAACGATATCGAGGCTGCAGAAGCTATGATGACAGGCTCACTTTTTGCAGGAATAGCATTCTCATTTGCAAGGCTCGGAAATGTGCATGCAATGAGTCATCCGGTCAGCGCTTTTTTCGATGTGCCTCACGGAGTGGCAAACGCAGTGTTGCTTCCTGCAATCGCAGAGTACAATGCGCTTGCAGACCATGGAAAGTATCTGACCATCTACAATGATATAAGCCCGATTCCTGCGTATGCGGACGAATTTGAGCCTATGATGCTTGTAGATGCAATCAGGGAGCTTTGCACAGACATCGGAATCCCTGAGAATCTGACCATCGCAATCAACAATGCCAGCAAAAACGGAACAGTCACAAAGGAAGAGATAGAAAGCAAGATAGAGCCGATGGCTGTCGATGCCATGAAGAGCGGCAACATTGCTGTCAATCCAAGGGTTTCACGCCAGTGCGATATTGAGATGCTGTATCGCAGGGCACTGTAAACTTATAAAATACAAAAACGGAGATATGAGTATGGATTATCTGTCACACAATGTATCTGAAAATTTAAAAAGAATACGTCAGTCAAAGGGCATGAGCTTAGATCAGGTAGCAGAGCAGACCGGTGTGAGTAAAAGCATGCTTGCTCAGATAGAAAAGGGCACAGCGAATCCATCTATCGGAGTGCTTGGTAAAATCACAAGCGGTCTGCGAATTGAGTTTCAAAGACTTATAGATCCGCCAAGAGTGGACTATGCGCTCATATCTCCGGATGATCTGGTCCCGACAAAGGAGCTTTTGGGACAGTACAGGGTATGGACCTGCTTCCCATACGAGGACTCAAGGGAGGTTGAGGTATACCGTATCGATGTGGAGCCGGGCGGCGTGTATACAAGCGGTGGGCACGGCGAGAAAACACGCGAATATCTTACAGTCACAGACGGTGTGCTAACGGTTGAGTGTCACGACCATGTGCAGGAAATCCATAGGGGACAGGTGTATAAGTTTGAGACCGATCAGCCTCATTTGTATCGCAATGATGGTGATAGGGTGGCAAGCTGCATGTGCTTCTTTTTGGATTATACTAATATTCGGTGAGATTTTTAGCCTCTCCTCACCACAGCACTTTTCCCTCTAAAAGCAATACCGATGCTTATAATTGAATTCACACCATTATCGCGCAGCTCTGTGTCGTATTTCTTTGCTTCTATCTGTTGCAGGGCGCTGTCGGCTAATGCAGATAAATCGGTATGTTCATCTTTAGTGTGTTTAAATTCAAAGATAAATCCGGGCATTCCCTTTGTTAAAGGCATAAGCTGAATATCAAATCGACCGAGGCCTGATTCGCGGTTTGAGCGTATCTTGTAGCGGTTTCCAAGTATGGCACAAAGACCAAGCATCATTCCGTGATAGAAGCCTTCATTAGCTCCATCAATAGAAGAAATGCTTTTTACCATAAAATCCTCCAGCAGAGCCTGGAGTTTTTGCGTGTCCTTGGAAAAGATAGCCTGACTGATAGATATGGCAAGGCTATTTTGGTTGGTGCGGTTTAGAACCTCCTTTTCGTAAACAAAAGTAATTTCTTTGTTCGGAATAGCAACATCACACATGAAATTTCCATCGCTTTGCGGATAAATATTGGCAACCTTCAGGTATCCGGCTACCAGAAGAAAGCTGTATATACTATATGGATTATTCTGAACCTCGGGATAGATAACACCGGTATCAATATAGGCTGCGATTTTTTCACCACAGAGCAGCTTATAAAGGTCTTTGGTAATTTCAGGCGTAGCTGTCTGGATAATTTCTCCGATTATCTCATTGCTGCCGGTGGATTGCCAGAATGCTTTCGGAAAGCAGTTGTCAGAGATATAATTGATTACAGACCATGGATTAAAGATTTCTGTATTGCCAAAACGATATCCATCGTACCATTCGCTGAGCTCATTATATTTATCGTCTTTTCCATAGTATCGCAGCATGTCTTTTACCTCTTTTTCAGTAAAACCAAAATAAGAGCTGTAGCCATCATCTAGGATAGAATAGGTTTTCAGGTTGTTCATGCCGCTGAAGATACTTTCCTTTGCTACACGCAGTATTCCTGTAAGAAAGCCAAAGGCAAGGTGTGGATTGTCCTTGAGTCCTCCTGAGAAAAAATTGCGCATGAAATTTACAATTTCCGGATAGAAATTGCAGGTATGCCCCTGCTGGATGGGTGTGTCATATTCATCAATGATAATGATACATTCCCTTCCATAATGCTTATGAAGCAGTAATGATAAAAGCTGCAGACCCATCTGACAATCGACTTCATCCCCGCTGTCTCCGGCAAGAAGATGATATTGTTCTTTTTCGTAAGCGGTTAAAACAGAACTTGTCTCAAGCTCGTTATGTCGTATAAATTCTAGAGATATAAGCCTGCGGATTTTTTGAAAGGTTTCTTCCCAGGTCATGCTTTTAACATCTTTGAAGGTCAAAAAAATGACAGGATACCGTCCTTGATGTTTAGTGTAGTAATCGCCGCATTGCCATATCTGTTTGTCTTTGAAATAAACAGATGTATCCTCGTTTGTTTTTTCAAAAAATACGCGCAGCATATCCATATTCAGAGTTTTTCCAAAACGCCTTGGGCGTGTGAAAAGAGATACCATCGGTTTTTTATCCAGAAAATCACGTATCATCAGAGTCTTATCTACATAATAATAGCCGGTGGTTGCAAGCTTAAAATCAGATACACCTATTGGCAGAGATTTATTTTTCGCGAAATGATTCATGTGCATGGTTTCGTCAGGGATTAACCATTTACGTCCTTCCTTTATTGCACCGGGCAATTCACCGTTTTTGCACATCTGCTGGATTCTTCGTACAGAAAATCCCATTGCTTTTGATGCATCTGAGCAAGATAAATATTCCATGTGGCACCTCCGCATAATAATTTAATAGCAATACTTTGATTATATTATATGTCATTATGCGAAATATAACAACTGTGATTTCACATGGATTTCGCATAACAAGGTGGAAATTTCGCATAGATTTCGTCTACAAACGAAATGCTATGTTATTTATCAGGTGTTATCCTGTGTTTTCATTGGTTATCCTATTGCATATATAGGTTTACCTATATATAATGATGTACGTTGAGAAACAAATTGTTTTAAAAAGAACATCCCAGGAGAACACAATGCAAACATTAAAGAAATTCATCAAATACTATAAACCCTACAAAACAGTCTTTTTCATAGACCTGCTTTGCGCAACAATAATCAGTGCCATAGATCTGGCGTTTCCGCAGCTGCTTCGCACGCTGACCAAAACCCTTTTTGCAGGAGCACCGGGAAAAATTATTTCTGCGCTGATTCCTATTACAATAGGCCTTTTGGTGGCATATATCATACAGACCGCGTGCAGGTATTATGTGACATATGCGGGGCACATGATGGGAGCGAGGATGGAGCGCGACATGAGAAAGGAGCTTTTCGACCAATATGAAAAGCTTTCTTTTTCGTATTATGATCAGAATAATTCAGGACAGATGATGAGCAAGCTCGTATCCGATTTGTTTGATATATCGGAGCTTGCGCATCACGGACCGGAGAATCTTTTTATATCGCTTATAAAGATAATCGGTTCGTTCATTTTTCTGTTTATGATAAACCGTATGCTTGCGGTTCCTATGCTTATTCTTGTGGTGCTTATGCTTGTATTTTCATATGGACAGAATAAGAAAATGCAGGAAACCTTTATGGATAACAGGCGAAAAATCGGTGATATTAATTCGAGTCTTCAGGATACTCTGGCGGGCATAAGGGTGGTGCAGTCATTTGCCAATGAGCGTATCGAGCAGGAAAAATTTAACAGAAGTAATGAAAATTTCCTGATTTCAAAGGATGCAAATTACAGATGTATGGGAAGCTTTATGAGCGGAAATGCATTTTTCCAGGGGATGATGTATCTTGTCACACTGGTATTCGGTGGTTTTTTGATAGCGCATGGAAGGATGGAGGCATCCGACCTTGCCATGTATGCGCTGTATATAGGCATCTTTATCAGTCCTATCCAGATACTTGTAGAGCTGACTGAGATGATGCAGAAGGGACTTTCGGGATTTAGAAGATTCTTAGAGGTGGTGGAAACTGAGCCGGATATAGTTGATGCTGCTGATGCAAAACCGCTTAAAAATGTAAAGGGAAATGTCTGTTACGAGGATGTTTCGTTCCACTATAGCGATGATGATACACCGGTGCTTTCGCACGTATCCTTTGAGATACCGGCAGGAAAATCAATTGCGCTTGTTGGACCGTCAGGAAGCGGAAAGACGACAATATGCTCACTGCTTCCGCGGTTTTATGACGTGACGGAGGGCAGGGTCACAATAGATGGAAATGATGTGAGAAAGCTCACGCTTGAGAGCCTTCGCTCGCAGATTGGACTGGTTTCGCAGGATGTTTATCTGTTTGGCGGAAGTATAAAGGACAATATCGCCTATGGAAAACCGGATGCGACGATGGATGAGATTGTAGATGCGGCCAAAAAGGCGAATATACACGATTTTATCATGGAGCTGCCGGATAAATACGATACGTTTGTTGGAGAGAGAGGTACCAGATTGTCCGGAGGTCAGAAGCAGAGGATTTCCATTGCGAGGGTGTTCCTTAAAAATCCGCCTGTGCTAATACTTGATGAGGCAACCAGTGCCCTTGACAATGAGAGCGAGCGCTTTATCCAGAGAAGCCTTGAGGAGCTGGCAAAGGACAGAACGACTATCACAATCGCCCACAGGCTTTCGACAATTAGAAATGCGGACGAAATTCTCGTGGTAGCTGACTGTGGCATTGCTGAGAGAGGCACACACGAGGAGCTTTTGGCACGGGATGGAATATATGCGCGCTATTATGATATGAGCAGGTAGGATTAAGGAAATTTCCACTGATTAATCATAAATGAGGGGCAAAATACCTTTTGACCCTTTAATCATGTTATTATAGCTGCATAAACTAACTATATAGGAGCAGACACTATGCAGGCAATGTTCATAGACGTAGACGGCACTTTAAGCAGTCCGTGCTACAAGGTAAACGGAAAATTTCAGATAGGAATGTCAGATGTGCAGTGGGCAGACTACTGCAGTAAGCATGGTGAGGATACATATGAGTGGTGCCGTCCTGTGATGCAGGTAAAGGAGTATGCCATGAAGGCAAAGGAAAAAGGCACGAAGCTGTATGTGCTTACCACATCAGGCACTAAAATCGAGACAGCTGCAAAGCGCAGATTTTTAGACAGATACTATGCTGGTATGTTTGATGACATCTATGCGGTGGAGCATGATGATGACAAGGTCAGGTTCATTCTTAAAAAAGCAGCAGAGCTTGGGATTGAACCGTCGGACTGTGAGCTTGTGGAGGATACATACCGCATACTTTTGCAGACAGTGACAGAGGGGATTAAATCTACTCACATCACAACGATTCTCACAGGCGGATGCGAACGGTAACCAAAAATTTTCCACGGTCTATAAAGAAATAAAAAAAACATCCGATAAATATGTCAGGAAGCAAAATTTACATATTTCAAGGATGAGATATAATAGAAAGGAGATCCTGTTATGCGTATAGATGCATATAATCAGATAGCCCAGTTGTATGGCGTATCAAGAACAACAAAGACAGCAAAGACACAAAGCGCGTCGAGGATGTCTGATCAGGTATCAATTTCGCAGGCCGGTAGAGATTACCAGATTGCGAAAAAAGCAGTATCAGAGGCTTCGGACATCAGGGAAGATAAAGTCGCTTTGCTTAAGAACATGGTAGACTCCGGACAGTATCAGGTCAGTGGAGATGATTTCGCCAGCAAGCTGTTAGAGAGGTACAACTCTCTATAATATGATAATCATATCATATATCAAAGGTAAAAGAGGATTTTATAGTGGCTAGTTTAGTGGAAGAGCTTATAAATGTGCTCACAGAGGAAGAAAAAGTATACAGAACACTCGCTGCAAATGGGGAGAAGAAACGTCAGATAATCATAGATGCCGATATCCCTGCGCTTGAAGCAATAACTGATTTGGATCAGCAGGCAGGCGATGAGCTTCTTATTATGAGCAATAAGCAGGTTTCACTTCTCACAGATATTGCCAATGTACTGGGCAAATCAGATGAGAAGATGACAGTCACAAGGCTGATTGGATATCTCGGTACACAGCCGGATATTCAGGCGAAGCTTACGGCAGCGCGCGACAGTCTGATTGAAGCAGCTGCACAGATGAAAGAAATCAACGATTTAAACTCACAATTACTTGCTCAGGCAATAGAGCTTACAGAGTTTGACATCACCCTGTTCAAGAGCATGAAACAGGCGCCGGAGACCGCCAATTATGACAGAAATGCATATAACACAGGCGATATCTTAGGCAGCAGCGGTTTTGATGCAAAGCAATAATCATTAACCGGGAGGACAGGAACATGGCAAATGGATTCGGAAGTTTTTACGTAGGTAGTTCCGGACTTAAAAACTCGCAGAATGCTCTTAATACAACAGCAAACAACATGGCCAATGTCAATACGACAGGCTATGTGCGCCAGCAGGTAAGATTTTCAGACAAACATTATATCACCAGAAATAACCCTACAGCGGGCACCAACATCCAGCAGAGCGGACTGGGTGTTTCCGTATCGGATGTGGCACATGTCAGGGATATATTCTTAGATAAATCGTATAGGCAGGAGAATGGTCGAAAGGGCTTTTACTCGACACTTTACAGCACCACATCATATGTGGAGGATATCATGCAGGAGATGAACGGTGCTGAGTTTAAGGAGAGTATATCAGAGCTATGGCAGGCTTTTCAGGAGTATGGCAAGGATCCGACGAATTCGACGAATCAGAACCTTATCATCCAAAAGAGCGAGCTTTTTCTGACCAGATGCAATACGGTTTATTCTGATCTTCAGAAATACCAGTCAAATATCAACTTACAAATTAAAGACCAGGTTGACAGAATCAACGAAATCGGTGACAAGATTTATGCGCTCAACCTTGAGATTCAAAAGACAGAGTCAGGCGGTGTAGAGACTGCCATGACAGCGCGCGATGCCAGGGACAGTCTGATTGATGAGCTCGCAGGTTACGCTAAGATAGAGGCTGAGGAGGATTCCACAGGCTACGTGCGTATCAAGCTCGAGGGACAGCAGTTTGTACAGGATAACAAGTGCAACCATATAGGCCTCACCGAGGAAAAGGGTACAGGCTTTTATACACCTTACTGGCCTCATATTACTACACAGGAGAGCTATATGCCGGTGTTTAGCGACGTTGCGCTGCCGTCAGCGCTGGCTGAAAGAGTCGGCTGCACGCAGACCACCAACATAGCAACCAGCCTGAATAATGATATAGGAAGCCTGAAGGCACTCCTTGTATCAAGAGGCTCAGAGTATGGCACCTATGATTTCATGAGCGAGGAGAATTACAGTAGGGTGGAGGACAATGTGGTCATGGAAACACAGGCCGAGATATCATATCTGGCGCGAAACATCATGATGGCCATGAACGATATATTTTGTCCGAACACCACATACACAGCGGCAGACGGTACCACATACACGGTTTTGGATACAGCAAACTGCTCGGTAGGAGCTGATGGCAGCCTGCCACCGCATGAGCTCTTTGCAAGAGAAGGATATGACCGTTACACGCAGATGGAAATAGATGGCAAACAGTTTTATGTATACAATGATGAGACAAAGGCTAACAACTCATCATGGTACAAGCTTGGAAATGTTTCAGTAAATCCAAAGCTTGCGGCACAGGTGACACTGATGCCGTCATACAAGCAGGACGGAGCCGCAAACTATGGCCTTGCAGACCAGATTACAAAGGCGTGGTCAGCAGAGAATCTATACATCAACCCAAAGGATACGTCGAAGTGCAATTTTGAGGGATATTATGACAAGATAATCTCGCATCTCGGAACAAACGGCAGCATATATAAGGCGTCATCAGACACTATGACATCGACAGCAGCTGCCATAGATAACCAGAGAAACCAGATAATGGGTGTGTCGAGTGACGAGGAGCTGACAAACATGATCAAGTATCAGTCGGCCTACAATGCATCAAGCCGTTTTATCACAGTAATCAGTCAGATGACTGAGCTCATAGTACAGCTCATATAGTTTTAGGATACGACAAGAGAGTATGAACAGGAGGAGTCGATATGGCTTCAACATTTTTTGGATTACATATAGGGTCAAGCGCTCTGAGCTCATTTCAGGTAGCGACCAATACAACAGCCAACAACATAGCCAATGTCAAGACGACCGGATACACCAGGCAGGAGGCTACCCTGCAGGCAAAGGATGCGATAAATGTCACAGCCCGCTACGGAAGCGTTGGCACAGGTGTTACAGTCACCTCAATCAAACAGCAGCGTGACCTGTACTACGACAATAAATACTGGGAAAACAATTCCTGCTATGGACGCTATGAGCAGAAGCTGTATTACATGGAACAGATTCAGAACTACTTTAAGGATAACGGTTCATCGGTAAAGGGATTTTCAAGTGTTTTTTCACAGATGTTTTCAGACCTTGATACACTGCGCAGCAAGCCGTCCGACAAGACAGTGAGAAATCAGTTTATCAGCAGCGCGCAGAGTCTTTGTACATATTTCAACCAGATGAGTGACAATCTCTCAAAGCTGCAGGATGACTGCAACGAAGAAATCAGAAACAACGTAGACAAAATCAATTCAATCAGTGAGAAAATTTCACTGTTAAATAAGGAGATTAACCAGATAGAGACAGGAACCGGTGTCGAGGCCAGCTCACTTAGGGATGAGAGGGCGAATCTCATCGACAGCCTGTCCAAGATTGTTAATGTATCTTACAACGAGACAGAGGTGCAAAACACCAATGGAGACAACCTGGGCGGCACAAATTTCTCGCTCTATATAAATGGAGAGAAGGTTGTGGAGGGCAAGGATTACCGAAAGCTCATCTGTGAGTCGTCAAAGACGAAAAACAATCAGACAGACAACGATGATATGTACAAGATATACTGGGAAGATACTAAGATGGAGTTTTCCGCGACAGCTGGAACCGCAGGGGGAAGCCTGAAAGCTCTCTTTGAGGTGAGAGACGGTGATAATCTGGAGAATTTCAAGGGTAAGGTCACAAAGGCTGATTCGTATTCGCTCACAGTGGAGAATATATCAATAGACAATATAAAATCACTCAACCTGCCGGACAAGGACGGCAAAATCACTGTAAATAATATCAGCTACAGCTATGACAGCTGGGAAGCACAGGTGGATGCACAGGGCAATATCAAGTCTGTAACATTTAATCTGAGCAAGGACAAGGCCATAGCAGACCCTGAAAAGACTGTGGCAGAGGGATATCTTTTAAATGCGGGCTCTGCAATAAATGCGAGGGGAATCCCTTACTATATGACACAGCTCAATGAGTTTGTCAGAAATTTTTCAGAGATGTTCAATCAGATAGAGAGCAAAGGACAGAATCTGAATGGGGATACACCACCTACATTTTTTGAAGCAATCACAAACACAGCCAAGGTATATGATTTCTCGGAATCAGAGGCTTACAGCAAGCTGCCTGATGGACAGACTGCCACAATAAACAGCAGCTCCAACACGTATTACAGGATGACAGCGGCCAATTTCTCCGTAAACAAGGATGTGATGAACGATGTATCGCTTTTTGCGACTGCCACAGACTATGTCAAGACAGATTCATGTGATATAGTTGATGAGTTAAAGAAGCTGCAGTCGGAGAAAACAGTATACAGAGGCGATAAAGCGGAATCATTCCTTGAGACAATCATCTCCAATGTGTCAGTGGATACGGAAAAGGCAGAGACCTACAACAAGCTCTATAGCAATCTGGAGCAGACTATTGCAAACCAAAGGACATCGGTATCAGGTGTGGATGAGGATGAGGAGGCATTAAACCTCGTGAAGTTCCAGTATTCATACAATATGGCATCTAAAATCATATCGGTTATGAACCAGATGCTTGATAAGCTCATAAACGATACGGGCGTGGCATAGAAGCGGGAGGCATAATATGAGAATCACAAACAATATGATAATGGGAAATACCAAGACAAATATCAATTCAACAAAGGTTTTGGTGGACAAATACAATACCCAGATGACTACTCAAAAGAAGATATCCAAGGCATCAGAGGATCCGGTTATCGCAATCAGATCGCTTCGCTTGTCGACCAGCCTGTCGCATCTTGACCAGTACAAGGACAACAATATCCCGGATGCTTCTTCGTGGATGGATGTCACAGAGACAGCCCTTAGCAACATGAAATCACTCCTCACAGATATCCGTACACAGTGTGTAAACGGCTCTACAGATACGCTCACAGCTGATGACAGAAACACTATATTACAGCAGCTTACAGCGCTGTCAGAGCAGGTGTATACAGAGGGCAATGCAGACTACGCAGGAAGAACAGTATTTACGGGCTACCGCACATCATCAAAGCTCACATTCCAGAAGGACACAAAGAGCACATATCAGATAACACAGGAGTTTTCTGCCGCTGATTTGTCAGAGAAGCGGTATTATACAAATGGCGTGACTGTTCCAAATAGTATAAATGCGGCAACACCTGACTGTACCACAGATGTCACAGAGCACAGCTTCCAGAGAATCCGTCTGGGCTACGGTAATACGACAGACGATGTGAAGCTTTCTATCGATGGAAAAGAGCTGACACCGGGCACAGATTATACTGTATACAAGAGTGTGTCTGATTTTGACCCATCAAAGCTCTCTGCTGATGATACGGCATATATACAGGAAACCGGTGAATTTGTTTTTGGTAAAAATGTGGCTGCTTCAATTAAGGATAATGACAAGAAGCTGTCTGTCACATATGTAAAGACAGGCTTTGACAGCAGTGATGCGAGACCTGAGTATTATTACAACTGCAAGGATATTACAAACGCTGTGACACTCGATGCAGGTGGCAATGTACCTCATGATGCAGCAGGAGATATCATATACTCCGATCCATCAAAGGTAGTTGATTTTAAGTTTTCAAGTCAGGAAATCAAATACACAGTGGCAAACAGCACCGATATCACTGTCAATACACAGGCGAAGGACGTCATGGATACAGGCATCAAGCGCGATGTGGATGAGTTGATTGATGTAGTGCAGAATGCTGTCAATGCTCACGACAAGGTCTCACAGATAAAGAAGATGATGCAGCAACAGCAGTACTCTGACAAGGATTCACAGGCAAAGCTTAAGACATATTTAGAGGCTGCAGAGCAGGAGGCTGACTATGCCGACAACAATTTGCAAAAGACCTACAGCCAGTACATCACACGCTTTGATGATCATTTGAATAAGGTAAATCTGGCACTCACCAATTCGGGAAGCACAAAGAGCCGCCTCGCCCTTATCAAGAACAGAGTTGATGAGCAGCAGACGACCATAGAGGAGCTCAAGTCGACCAATGAGGATAGGGATATTTCTGATATAATCATTGATTTTTACGCTATGTACAATGCATATCAGTCCAGCCTGACAGCAGCATCAAAGGCTAATTCACAGACATTGCTTGATTATCTGTAAGGATTTTAAAAACGGTACACAGCTACCGGATTATATAACGCTCGCGGAGCGGGCGAAAAGGAGGAAGCCATGAGGGCAAAAACGAGAATATTTGGGGAAATTGACATCCCACAGGACAAAATCATCACAATGGAGAAGGGGATGATAGGCTTTTCGGAGCTGAAAAACTACACTCTGATATACAATTCGGAGAAGGAGAATGATAAGAAGTCTATCATGTGGCTTCAATCGATGGATGATGGAGATATTGCATTTCCTGTCATGACACCGGATATCATCATGCCGGACTACAAGCCGACGGTCAACGAGGAGCTTCTTGCACCTCTTGGAGATCTGAATGAGGAGAATATGTATGTGATCGTCACTGTAAATGTGCCTAGCGATATCACAAAGATTGCCTGCAATTTAAAGGCTCCTATTGTGGTCAATACCGACAGCAACAAAGCTGCACAGCTTATAGTTGAGGATGACTACAAGGTGCACTTCCCGATTTATGACATCATAAAAGGGAAAAAAGAAAGGGCGGGTGAATAGTATGCTGGCTCTTACAAGAAAAAAGGGTGAATCTCTGGTGATTAATAATGACATCGAGATTACTATTCTGGAAATCAGAGGTGACCAGATTAAGCTCGGTGTAAGTGCACCGAAGGAGGTGCCGATTTACCGCAAGGAGGTTTATACGCAGATACAGCAGGAGAACAGGAAATCTGCGGATGCACAGAATGCACAGGCTCTCAAGGAGCTGTTTGGATAGCTTAAGACAGAGAGTTATATGTCGAAAGTTGCGACCGAAACCAATTGAATGAGAGTTCTATCAAGGCTATAATTGAACCAGTACAGCGATATAACTTTTTTCGCAGTGCTGGTTCTTTTCGATGTGCCAAAAGCGTATAGCGAATAAAATATAATTTCAGACAGGAGGACTTCAATTTGGAGAAAGTACGTTACATGATTTCCGATGCGGCAGCTGCCGTGGATGTGGAGACTCATGTGTTGCGTTACTGGGAGGATGAGCTGGGACTTGATGTGCCTAGAAATGAACTTGGTCACAGATACTATACGAGAGACAATATAAAACAGTTTTTGAGGATAAAGGAGCTTAAGGAGAAGGGGTATCAGCTTCGCGCAATCCGTGATATGCTTCATTCGGATGCACCAGGTGAGCCGTTAAATCCAACGAATCCTGCGGCTATGGAAAAATCAGTGCAGCCTGTAAATTACACGAATATCACAAATCAGACGGTGAAACAGGAGATGTCAGGGTATAATCCGGCATATCACGATGAACTGCCGGGATACAATCATACATATCGAAGCCGCACGGCAGATGAGCGTATGGATGAGTTTCGCGAGCTGATGAGCAATATCGTGGGGAGAGCCATAGCACTGAACAATGAGGAGCTGAGTCAGCAGATATCCACTGAGGTGCAGGAGCGGATATTAAAGGAAATGAACTATCTGATGCGCGAACAGGATATTGCGCAGGAGGAGAGATATAAAAAGCTGGACGCTGCCATACGCGGAAATCTGCGTAGAAAGGGGCTTTTTTCAAGGAAAAGGAACGCTGACATGCCTGCAGATACAAAAATAAGCGCTGCAGACACCAAGGGAAAGAAGGGGCGCGACAAGACGCATACGCATGAGCTTAATCCGGTGAGACTATAGAGCATGCATGACAACGCTTACACTATAAAAATAATTACTGCAAAAACGCTTACAGCATAAAAATGATTACAATACAAAGACGATTACAACACAAAAAAAGACGACCCATAACAGGTCGTCTTTATTTCTTACAGTATGCTAAAAATTAGCCCTGGCTGATTGCTCCAGTTGGGCAAACACCAGCACATGTACCACAATCGAGACAAGAATCTGCATCGATTACGTACTGTGAATCACCAGCAGAGATAGCTCCTACTGGGCACTCACCAGCACATGTACCACAGCTAACGCATGAATCAGAAATTACGTATGCCATAATGAAATCCTCCTTATAAAATAATGATCATTATTCGCCGTTATTGGCTTATCTGCATTGTAGTACAAAACACAGAATAATGCAATGCCAAATAAAATTGTACTTACTTTTACACAATCTTATATAAAAATTACCAAATATTGAGTAAAACTTGAAATGCTATTGTTACTATTGTATAATAAATAGAAAACAATTCAGAACCTCCGGGAACAAAAGCTGATACGTCATGTTTACATGTAAGCAGCAGATTTTCCTGCTCTCGAGGTGGCTCTGAAGTGTTACAATAAAAACACATGATTATTTAGAAAAACTGGTGTTTGCACATGGTATATTACTGTAGTATGTGCGGTGAGGATATAAAATGGAAACAAAAATTATAAAAATAGATCAGGACAATTTAGACCATAAGCTCATGCAGGAGGCAGGTGATTTGATTGCAGCCGGTGAGCTTGTAGCGTTTCCGACAGAGACAGTGTATGGGCTTGGCGGTGATGCTTTAGATCCGGAGGCATCAAAGAAGATATACAGTGCAAAGGGGCGTCCGTCGGACAATCCGCTTATCGTACACATATCAGATTTTTCGGATTTGGAGCGCATCGCAAAGACAGTGCCGGAGGATGCAAGGAAGCTTTCGGATGCTTTCTGGCCGGGACCTCTTACCATGATAGTGGAGAAGGGCGATGCAGTGCCGTATGCCACAACAGGCGGCATGGACACAGTGGCTGTGCGCATGCCGAATCATCCTATAGCGCTAGATCTTATAAGAAGAAGCGGCTGCCTTATCGCGGCGCCAAGCGCCAACACATCCGGCAGACCGAGCCCTACAGAGGCTGCACATGTGGCTGAGGATCTAAGCGGCAAAATAGCCATGATAATAGACGGAGGACCGGTTGGCATAGGAATAGAGTCCACCATCATTGACCTGACAGAGGATACACCTATGGTACTCCGCCCGGGATACATCACACCTCAGATGCTTTCAAAGGTATTAGGCAAAGAGGTCGTCATAGATCCGGGAATAATAGCGGCAGATGATACTAGAAAGCCAAAGGCACCCGGCATGAAGTACAAGCACTATGCGCCAAAGGCTGACATGGTCATCGTGGACGGTACCAGAAAGCATGTGATTGCGAAGATAAATGAGCTTGTGGCTTCGCACAGGGATGATGGCAAAAAGATAGCAGTCATTGCGACAGAGGAGACAAAGCAGTTTTACGATGCAGATGTTGTCTTGTCGATGGGAAGCAGGGCGGATGAGGATTCGATAGCCCATGAGCTTTACCGTATATTAAGGGACTGTGATGAGCTCGATGTGGATGTGATTTTCTCGGAGAGCTTCTCCACACCGCGTATAGGACAGGCCATCATGAACCGTATGCTAAAGGCGGCAGGCCATCAGGTGATAGACACACATGTGAAGTATGACAAAATCATTTTTGTCGCACAGACCGGCACATGCAGGGAGCAGATGGCAAAGGGCATCATGAACGACTTTGTACTCAAGGTGCCGATGGAGATTGAGGCGAGAGGACTTGTTGTCCAGTTTCCGGAGCCGGTCAATCAGAAGGCAGAGGCAGTGCTCATAAGCAATGGCATTTCCACGGAGGGCATGGTGTCAATGCAGCTTGAGGAATCGGATATCACGGAGAGTACTATGGTATTTACCATGGAGTCATCACAGCGCGAGCGCATTATAGAAAGCTTTGCCGATATCGACCCGGAGCAGGTCTTTGTGCTTTCACAGTATGTGGGCGATGAGCTTGAGATACTTGACCCTTACGGTGGCACGCTTCAAAGCTACGGACTGTGCTATGAAAGCCTCAGGGCTACGCTTAAGAAGCTGGTAAAGCGCTTAAATGCAAATACATAAAAGACAAACAAATATAACACAATATAAGACAAAGGAGAACAAATATTATGGGTAAGGTAGTAGTTATGGATCATCCGCTGATTCAGCACAAGATTGGAATTATGAGAAGAACCGACACAGGTTCAAAGGATTTCAGAACACTCGTCAGCGAGGTTGCGATGCTTGAGTGCTACGAGGCAACAAGAGATCTGGAGCTTACAGATGTGGAGATTGAGACTCCTATCTGTAAGGCCACTGTAAAGGAATTAAAGGGCAAAAAGCTTGCAGTTGTTCCTATCTTAAGAGCCGGACTTGGTATGGTGGAGGGCATGCTTGAGCTCATCCCTGCCGCAAAGGTTGGACACATCGGCATGTATCGTGACCCGGAGACAGCAGAGCCTATCGAGTACTATTGCAAGCTTCCGGCAGACTGCGCAAACAGAGAGGTATTTGTGGTAGATCCGATGCTCGCAACAGGTGGTTCAGCAGTGGCAGCACTTGATATGCTCAAAAAGCGCGGTGTGAAAAACATCCACTTTATGTGCATAATTGCAGCTCCTGAGGGAGTAAAGAGACTCACAGAGGCACATCCTGATGTGGATGTATATATAGGAGCGCTCGATGATCATCTCAATGAGCACAAATATATTGTGCCGGGACTCGGAGATGCAGGAGACAGAATTTTCGGAACCAAGTAATAATAATGATGATAATAGCTGCAGGTTGCCCTGAGGTGTAAACAGTGATATAAAACTGTAAAGTAACAGACAGTGTGATAGACCATATTGAATGGAGGTGTATATATGGGAGCTTCGGAAAAGAGAAAGGATTATATCTCATGGGATGAGTATTTTATGGGCATAGCGATGCTTTCAGGCATGCGCTCGAAGGATCCGAATACCCAGGTGGGGGCGTGCATAGTGGACCCGGAGCACAAGATACTCTCCATGGGCTATAACGGCTTTCCTCTTGGCTGCTCAGATGATGAGTTCACCTGGGCCAGAGAGGGAGAGGATAACAAGTATTTCTATTCTACACACAGCGAGCTCAATGCCATCTTAAACTACAGGGGCGGAAGCCTTGAGGGAGCGACCATATATGTCACATTGTTTCCGTGCAATGAGTGCGCTAAGGCAATCATACAGTCCGGCATCAGGGAAGTAGTCTACGACTGTGACAAATACGAGGGCACGGCCAGCGTGACAGCTTCAAAGAGGATGCTTAAGGCAGCGGGGGTTACAATTCGCAGGTATGAGCACACTGACCGTGAGGTGACGCTTGTGCTGTAATCGCCGGAAATAGTGATAATACTGCAATTGTTGTGTCAAATTGACGTGATTTGACATGAAACACATGTATTTTTTATGCATTTTACACATAAAAATGTAGACAAAAGCAATAAAAATGATATAATAATTTGTATATGAAAAGAGATAATAAGAAAGAGGTAATGAATGCACTTATCATGGTTTTCCAGTTTGGAATCAACATGATTGTGCCGATATTTCTCTGCACACTGGCCGGTGTGTGGATTGGGAAAAAGACCGGAGCGGACTGGGTAACTGTTCCATTGTTTTTCCTTGGAGCATTTGCGGGGGCAAACAATATATACCGCATGGTTCAAAAATTCCTGAAGCCGGAGGATGATGGCAGAGCCGTCAGACAGACACCGGGCAGGCAGAGTACTACGGAAACAGAGATATCAGACAGTATTAGCAGGGTAGAGAAGGATGTTAAAAAGAATAAATGACGCATTGCCGGGACTTGTATTTGGGATAGTTTTTTACGGGATTGTTGTGCAGCTTATTGGGGTATGGTTTGTCACAGACAAAATTTCATATTCTATCGGCTTATGGTATGGGATAGCGATAGCTGTTGGTATAGCTGTCAATATCGCCACAGTCATATATGACGCGACCGCCATATATGGACAAAAGGATGCCAATCGCAGGATCGTAGCAAAATCACTTTTAAGGTATATTGTTGTTGCGGTCCTGTTATTTATATTGGGACTATTTGATTTTGGAAATCTGATAATGGCCTTTGTCGGTATGCTGGGACTCAAGATTTCAGCGTATTTACAGCCTTTATTTATGAAGGTGACAGACAGATTTTCCGGGAGAAGTGATGCATCTTCCGCCGGCGAAATGGAGACAGAGTAGCAAAACCGCAGGTAAACTTAATAAGGAGGAGGTGATAATGTGAATCAGGCGATTTTACTGGAAAGTAACGCAGACAATATCGACTTTATGATCCATGGTATTTTTTCGATAAAGGTATTCGGTCAGGAGGTCTGGATTACCACATCGCATGCCTGTATCCTCATAGTGATGGCCATTATGGTCATATTCGCTATAGTGGCAAACAGGAAGCTTAAAAAAGCAAAGGAAGTACCGGACGGCTTTCAGAATATCATCGAGCTCATCGTAGAGATGCTCGACAAGATGGTTGAGGGAACCATGGGTAAGTGGGCTCCGAGGTTTGTAAACTACATCAGTACGATTTTTATATTTATACTGATGAGTAATATCTCAGGCTTGTTTGGCTTAAGACCACCGACAGCCGACTACGGAACCACACTGGCGCTTGCACTTATTACATTTTTCATGATCAGATTCAATAAGGCTAAGCATCAAAGCGCAAAGGATATCTGGACCGGTATGTGTTCACCACTGCCGCCGTGGCTGCCTATATGGGCGCCAATCAACATTATCAGTGAGATTGCAATTCCTATCTCATTATCATTGCGTTTGTTCGCCAATGTGTTGTCAGGAACTGTTATCATGGCGCTGGTATATGGTCTGCTAAGGTTTATAGCCATAGCGTGGCCGTCAGTACTGCATGTATACTTTGATTTGTTCTCAGGAGCAATTCAGACATATGTATTCTGTATGCTGACAATGACATACGTTACACAGGCATGTGAGACGGATGAGTAAAACTATAAGATGTATTTTTAGGAGGATTCAATTATGGATATCAATGGACAGGATTTAATCAGAGCATGCTCAGCAATCGGTGCAGGTTTGGCAGTTATCGCCGGAATCGGACCTGGTGTTGGACAGGGTATCGCAGCAGGACATGGTGCAGCAGCCGTAGGACGTAACCCAGGAGCAAGAGGACAGATTATGTCAACCATGCTTTTAGGACAGGCGGTTGCAGAGACAACAGGTCTTTATGGTCTCGTTGTTGCATTACTTTTACTTTTCGTTCATCCGCTCGGATAGTATATTACGGTTTGCCGCAGAGGATTACCGTGCGGCGATACAGCCAACGGAAAGGAGAGTAAAAGTTGTTAGCACAGGGATATACATTTTTGTTTAATCTGGATGCGCAGTTGCTCTTTGATACAGTACTTTTGGCAGTTGCAGTATTTTTCCTTTTCATGCTGATGTCGTATCTGCTTTTCAACCCTGCAAGGAAGCTGTTAAAGGACAGGCAGGACAGGATAGAAAGCGATATAAACACAGCTGTTGCTGACAAGGAAAGTGCCGCAGCACTAAAGGCAGAGTACGAGGGAAAGCTTAAGGATATTGATAAAGAGGCCGAAGCTATTCTCACAGAGGCGAGACAGAAGGCGCTTAAAAACCAGAACAAGATTGTGGATGATGCAAAGGAAGAGGCTTCACGCATCATAAAGAGAGCCAGAGAAGAGGCAGAGCTTGAGAAGAAGCATGCCATGGATGATATGAAGCAGGAGATGATACAGATAGCATCGCTTATGGCACAAAAGGCTGTCGCAGCTTCGATCACCACAGACATTCAGGATACACTCGTTGAAGAGACACTTAAGGAAATGGGAGAATCAACATGGCTAAGCTAGTATCTAAGGTATACGGTGATGCATTGTTTGAGGCTGCCCTTGAGGACAACAGGCTATCCGGCCTGTCTGACGAGGTAACAGCAGTAAAGGAAATCATTGCTGCAAATGATGACCTCTCAAAGCTGATGGATCATCCGCAGATTGATAAAGAAGAAAAGGTCAGAATCATCGAAGAAATATTTGGGGGAAGAGTTTCAGCGGAGCTGGTAGGGCTTATGAGAATGATTATAGAAAAGAATCACTACAAAGAGCTTACCTTAGTTTTCGACTACTTTCTTGACAGAGTCAAGGAGTACCAAAATATCGGAACAGCATACGTAACATCTGCATTTGAGCTTTCAAAGGAGCAGAAGCTTGCTGTGGAGAAACGACTTCTTGACACGACAAAATACGTGAAATTTGAGATGCATTTTGAGGTGGATACCGCGCTCATAGGCGGTATGAAAATCAGAATCGGGGACAGAGTGGTGGATTCATCTGTCAGCAGCAGATTAGAAAGACTCACCCGCGATTTGACAAAAATACAATTGAAAGTAGGTGAATGCGCTCCATGAATCTAAAGCCGGAAGAAATCAGCTCAGTAATAAAGGAGCAGATTAAAAGATACGCTTCCCAGCTCGAAGTCGCTGATGTAGGAACAGTCATTCAGGTGGCAGACGGAATCGCACGTATTCATGGTCTTGAGAATGCGATGCAGGGAGAGCTTTTGGAATTTCCAGGGGAAGTATATGGAATGGTATTAAACCTCGAGGAGGACAATGTCGGTGCTGTTTTACTTGGACAGCAGCGCAATATCAACGAGGGAGATACAGTTAAGACCACAGGACGAGTGGTAGAGGTGCCGGTAGGCGATGCGATGCTTGGCCGAGTAGTAAATGCGCTCGGACAGCCAATCGACGGAAAGGGACCTATCCAGTCGGACAAATATCGTCAGATAGAGAGAGTAGCATCGGGAGTTATCTCGAGAAAGTCAGTAGATACACCGCTTCAGACCGGTATAAAGGCTATTGACTCAATGGTTCCTATCGGACGAGGACAAAGAGAGCTTATTATCGGAGACAGACAGACCGGAAAGACGGCTATCGCGATAGATACCATAATCAACCAGAAGGGACAGGGTGTGAAATGTATCTATGTAGCCATCGGTCAGAAGGCTTCTACGGTTGCATCCATAGTAAATGAGCTCGAGGAGTTCGGAGCCATGAGCTACACGACAGTAGTGGCTGCGACAGCATCAGAGCTTGCACCGTTACAGTATATCGCACCATACTCAGGCTGCGCTATAGGTGAGGAATGGATGGAAAACGGACAGGATGTGCTCATAGTTTACGATGATCTGAGTAAGCATGCAGCAGCATACCGTACACTTTCTCTCCTTTTAAAGAGAGCGCCCGGACGAGAGGCTTATCCGGGAGATGTTTTCTATCTCCATTCAAGGCTTCTGGAGAGAGCAGCGAGACTGTCAGACAAGCTGGGTGGAGGCTCGCTCACAGCCCTTCCTATCATTGAGACACAGGCGGGTGATGTATCGGCATATATCCCGACCAATGTTATCTCAATCACAGACGGTCAGATATATCTCGAGACAGAGATGTTCAACGCGGGCTTCAGACCTGCCATAAATGCCGGACTTTCAGTTTCACGAGTTGGAGGCTCGGCACAGATAAAGGCAATGAAAAAGATTGCAGCACCTATCCGAGTAGAGCTGGCTCAGTACAGAGAGCTTGCAGCGTTCTCACAGTTTGGCTCAGAGCTTGATGCAAGCACAGCAGAGCAGCTCGCACAGGGAGCACGAATCAAGGAGATTTTAAAGCAGCCGCAGTACAAGCCGATGCCTGTAGAGAAGCAGGTTATCATAATATACGCTGCGACAAAGAAGTATCTTATCGATATCAAAATCGAGGATATTTTAAGATTCGAGGCAGAGCTGTTTGATTTCATTGATACCAGATATCCTGAGATTCCTGAAGCAATCAGGGAGAAAAAGGTGATGGACGATGATACGGAGCAGGCACTTATAAAGGCAATCGAGGAATGCAAAAAGCAGTTCCGTTAGACGGTTGGATATTAGTAGAAGGCAGGTGGTAAAATGGCTTCGATGCGAGACATAAAGCGCAGAAAAAGCAGTATTACAAGTACTCAGCAGATCACAAAGGCCATGAAGCTCGTTTCTACCGTCAAGCTGCAAAAGGCGAGAGCACATGCGGAGGCAACAGATCCGTATTTCAACTATATGTACAGGACAGTAAGCTCGATGCTTGCAAAGAGCGGCAATCTGGAGCACCCATACTTAAAGGCCGGTGATTCGCCAAGGAAGGCGGTAGTTGTTTTGACATCAAACCGCGGACTGGCAGGCGGATACAACAGCAATATAGTAAAGCTCATCACACACGGAGACTTCAAAAAAGAAGAACTCGACATATACGCTGTGGGAGCAAAGGGCGAGGAGCTGCTTACGTCAAAGGGCTATCATATAGTTGAGAGTGCATCGGAGATGATGGAGGACCCGACCTACGAGGATGCTGCGGCACTTTGCAAAAGAGTGTTAAAGGCATTTACAGACGGTCAGGTGGGGGAGATTTATCTCGCATATACCCATTTCAAAAACACAGTTACACAGGAGGCGAAGCTCATAAAGCTATTGCCGGTGGAGCTGGATGAGAGTGGGGATAATGAGAAAGAGGATTCCAATATTCTCATGAATTTTGAACCGAATCCGGAGGAGGCTTTGGAGCTTATTATACCAAAATATGTGACAAGCCTGTTTTACGGAGCACTGGTGGAGTCGTTTGCCAGTGAAAACGGAGCCAGAATGCAGGCGATGGATTCTGCTACGAGCAATGCAGAGGATATGATCAGTGATCTGACATTGAAATATAACAGAGCGCGTCAGGGCTCAATCACGCAGGAGCTTACTGAGATAATTGCAGGAGCTAATGCGATAGAGTGATACATGCATATCAGGTCATGGGAAGACAGGCATGTGTGTCTGTGAATGGCCAAAAAAGGCGAGTGTATCATACGAATTAAAAAAGAAGGAGAAACTATAAATGGCAGATAAAAATGTAGGTAAAATCATACAGGTTATCAGTGCCGTTCTGGATATCAAGTTTTCAGAGGGTAATCTGCCTGAGATAAACGATGCAGTCGAGGTACCGCTGAAAAACGGCGGAAAGCTGGTCGTTGAGGTTGCACAGCATCTGGGCGACGATACAGTCAGATGTATTGCCATGGGACCTACTGATGGTCTCGTCCGCGGCATGGACGCTATCGCAACAGGAGCACCTATTTCTGTGCCGGTGGGGGAGAATACACTTGGAAGAATGTTCAATGTGCTCGGAGAGCCTATCGATGAGGTTGAGCCTCCACAGACAGAGGAGAAATGGGCAATCCACAGACCTGCGCCTAGCTTTGAGGAGCAGGCTACATCGCAGGAGATGCTTGAGACAGGAATAAAGGTAGTAGATTTGCTCTGCCCATACCAGAAGGGTGGAAAAATCGGACTCTTCGGAGGTGCCGGAGTAGGAAAGACGGTGCTCATCCAGGAGCTTATCCACAACATCGCTACACAGCATGGTGGATACTCAGTATTTACCGGTGTAGGAGAGCGTACACGAGAGGGAAATGACCTGTACTACGAGATGAAGGAGTCAGGTGTTATAGACAAGACCACCATGGTGTTCGGACAGATGAACGAGCCACCTGGAGCACGTATGAGAGTTGCCCTGGCAGGACTTACAATGGCAGAGTATTTCCGTGACAGAGGCGGCAAGGATGTGCTTCTCTTTGTGGACAATATCTTCCGTTTCACACAGGCAGGTTCAGAGGTATCAGCACTTTTAGGACGTATGCCTTCAGCCGTTGGTTACCAGCCGACACTGCAGACAGAGATGGGAGCCCTTCAGGAGCGTATCACATCAACAAAGAACGGTTCAATCACATCGGTTCAGGCCGTATATGTGCCTGCAGATGACCTTACAGACCCGGCACCGGCGACTACCTTCGCACACCTCGATGCCACGACAGTACTTGAGCGTTCTATCGCAGAGCTTGGTATTTATCCGGCTGTAGACCCGCTGGCATCTACATCGCGTATCCTTGATCCGCGTATCGTGGGACAGGAGCATTTTGAGGTGGCACACGCTGTCCAGGAGATACTCCAGAAGTACAAGGAGCTGCAGGATATCATCGCAATCCTCGGTATGGATGAGCTCTCAGAGGAGGATAAGCTCGTAGTAAGCCGTGCACGTAAGGTGCAGCGTTTCCTGTCACAGCCATTCTTCGTAGCAGGACAGTTTACAGGACTCGAGGGCAAATATGTGCCTATCGCCGAGACCATCAGAGGCTTTAAGGAGATACTCGAAGGAAAGCATGATGATGTACCGGAGAGCTATTTCTTAAACGTTGGAAGCATAGATGAAGTCCGTGCCAAGATGCAGTAATGTGAGGTGATTTCATGGCAGATAACATTTTTGACATAGAAATAATCACACCGGACAGGGTGTTCTACAAGGGAGAGACAGACTTCCTCGAGTTCAATACCCAAAACGGAGAGATTGGTGTATACAAAAACCATATACCGCTCACGACAGTGCTTGCACCGGGAATCGTGACTATCCATAATGGCGATGAGGAGAAAATAGCCGCAATCCATTCAGGCTTTGCGGAAATACTTGGAGACAAGGTCACATTTCTCGCAGAGCTTGCAGAGTGGCCTGATGAGATAGACATAGACCGCGCACAGGCCGCAAAGGAGCGGGCAGAGCAGCGCCTTTCAAATCACACAGCAGAGATTGATGTGAAGAGAGCAGAGTTTGCACTCAGGAAGGCACTTATCAGAATAGATGCAGCGCATCATGTATAAAAGAATTAATTTAGGAGCTTAAAAAGTCCCAAGATCCACATATATAATATGCTGATTTTGGGGCTTTTTGTGTACAAAAGTGGATTAAGAAGATAATACAATCATACAGTTGGCTATAATTGGTCAGTTATACTGGAATTTTTGTTAAAAACAGGTGGTTTTTGTAAGTATTTGCTAAATTGGGAAAATTAAATAATTGGTATAGTATCATAAAAATATGTTTTTAAATTGGTATAGTATAAACCGCGTTTTGTGGATGAATGGTATTTTTAATATATTGACAATTGGGTGTAAACATAATATATTTAGCTTGTTCGAACGAGTAACCAATATACCAGTTGTTATTTAGAAATTCAGGGAGGTAATCAATAATGATTAAGTTTGATGAGGTAGAGTACAGAGGAAATCTTACAAAGCAGATTGCAGCTATTAATAAAGGATATGAGTATGCAAAAGAGATAACAGCAGATGGATATAGTAATATCTTTTTTGTAGCTGTTGGTGGAACAATGGCAATGATGTTACACTTTGCGGCAATTGCAAAACAAAAAACAAAGATTCCAGTGTATGTTGAGCAGGCAGCAGAGCTTGTTGTTGCAGGAAACACACAGTTAAATAAAGATTCGCTTGTAATTATGGGATCAAAATCAGGAGATACTAAAGAGACTGTAGCAGCCGCAAAATGGTGCAAAGAAAGAGGAATAAGAATTGCATCAATGGTCATTGACAAAGAGTCACCACTTGGTCAGTTGACAGATTATCAACTTCCATTGGTTGTATTTAAAGGGGTTGAGTATGAATATCTTTCAATGTTTGGATTATTCTACGGATTATTAAATTGTAATGGAGATTTTCCAGAGTATGATCAGTTTGTAGAAGCATTAGCAAAACTTCCAGATACATTGGTAGATGCACAGAAGAAATTTGATGAGCCAGCGGATGCTATTGCAAAGAAATATTTTAACGCAGATTATATGATGTGGATTGGCAGTGGAGAGCTTTGGGGAGAGGTATACCTGTTTTCTATGTGTATTCTTGAGGAAATGCAATGGATCAGAACGAAATCTATAACAAGTCCGGAGTTTTTCCATGGAACACTGGAGCTTGTGGAGAAGGATATGCCGGTATTCTTAGTAAAGAGTGCAGGCGTATACAGAACTCTTGATGAAAGAGCAGAAAAATTCCTTAAGGAGCATACAGACAATCTGATAGTTATTGACGTAATGGACTACATGATACCAGGACTTAAGCCTGAGTTTGCACCATTAGTTGCCCCTATTATAAGTACAGCAGTGCTTAATGGACGTCTTTCAAAACATATAGAGTCTTATACAGGACATGACCTCGATATGCGTCGCTATTATAGACAGTTTGAGTACTAAGATATAGAGATGATAGAAGCTGTATTATTTGATATGGATGGCATTCTAATTGATTCTGAGAGAGAGTATGATAAGGCCATGAGAGAGGCAATTACGAGATATGGACATATGATAACGGACGAGTTTTTGATCAGAGTAAGAGGAATTCCTGTAGAAGCATTTAAAAAAAGTCTGAAACTGGAGTTCGGAAGAGATTTTCCTGTTGAGAAATTCAGAAATGATTTTAAGTCCATAGTGTGGCAAAATATCAGACAATATGGTATGCCTGTAAAGAATGGTGTATACCAGCTAATACAATATCTAGAGGTAAATAATATAAGATATGCAGTTGCAACAAGCAATGACAGGGCAATGGCACTAGAATTATTAGAAGCAGCAGACCTGAGGGGAGTATTTGAGTACATGGTATGTGGTGATGAAGTGGAACATGGTAAGCCATTTCCGGATATATATCAGAAAGCTGCGGATATGCTGGGTGTGAATATAAAACACACATTGGTGATTGAAGATTCATATAATGGGATCAGAGCCGGTCATGCTGCAGGCGCAAGCGTTATCATGGTGCCTGATTTAGTGCAGCCAACAGATGAGATAAGGCAAATGACAGATTATGTAGTAAGTGATCTGGGTAAAGTAGTTTCATGTATCAGCAATTTTTGAAACTGGCATTGATACAACATCGGTCAATTCGACGCAGACTTTGACAGTATTCAATTACATTGTTATTTGAATCTTTAGATATTATGCTGAAATTCAACAATGGAGAATTGGTTTCGATTCCAAGTAAAACAGCATTATCAATGTCGCATATATTCATAGAAACGTTATAGCTATGATGAGTTGGAATAATGTTATAGTCGTTTTTCATTAAAGCATATAATGACTGCGTTTCATTTTCCTTCATTTTCCTTAACAATTCAGGAAACATAGCCTCAGAAAGATGAGTAGTTTCTATCATTGCCGGTTTCTGATTTATAAACCGCAATCGTTTAATAATATAAATTGGTGAGTAGGGAGATAATCCAAGTATTTTGCTTATATAATCTGTGGCAAGAGTCTGGTAGCAATATATTAATTTATTGGAACGCTTGAAGCCGTTTACTTCACAATAGGCATCGAGTGAAAATCCCATACCAATACTTGTTCTTAGTTTTGGGGGTGCCACATATGTGCCACTCCCAACTATAGAATAAAGAATATGTTCATTTTCCAATCGCTTTAGAGCTTCACGGCAAGTGGTCCTGTTAATGCCAAGCTCTTCTGCCATGGCACGTTCAGATGGAATACGGTCATGAGGATTAAGATTATGCATGGATATATAATTTTCGATAGCCTCAGCAGCGTCATCGGCTTTTACGTGAAGATAATGATTCATAAGATACTCCTAATCAAAAACAAATTTAAATTTATCAGCTAAAGAATATGATAATGTATATTCGACAACGCGATTGTGTATATCGTACACAGTATTCACTCTTTTAAATGAGGCGGAACCATCGGGCTGTTGAAGAATATCAGATTGCGGTTTAAATATTTTGACCAAATCTATAGTTTGAACCGTATGATCAACAATTATATTGTTATCATTAAAACAGTCATATAAAGATTCTTTGGCAAAATTATAGCTTTGCGCATTAGGAACATAGGCAAATGGTAAAAAAGTATATTCGACAGAATAAGGTATTTTATTACCTAATCTTTGACGATATACGAAAAAAAGTTGATCAGATTCAGAAATATTAAATATATTTGAATATTTGTACCCGGCATTCCTTATTCCAGATGTTATAATTTTGGTTGAAGGTTTGAGATGATGGTCTTTTAAGTATTTTCTTGTAGAGGTTACAGAATTGGTAGCATGAAGCTTAGGCATGGATACATAAGTACCTTTACCTTGAATCTTGTATAGCAGACCATCGTGTACAAGCTGCTCAATAGCATTACGGACAGTGGTTCGGCTTACAAAGTATTTTTCAGCCAGTGTACGTTCAGACGGCAGGGCTGAACCGAAAGAATATAAATTGTTCTCAATGTCACCTTTAAGGGTGTCATAAATATACTTTGATGAATGACTATCCATATAATTCTCCTTAAAATAATTGTAAAGATATATTATAATTATAAAATGGATAATAAAGTAAATCAATAAATAAAATAAATATAAAAGAGGAGGTGGACAGATGGTTAAAATTATGCTAGCGTCACACGGAAATCTGGCAGCAGGAATGCTTTCGTCAGCAGAAATGGTTTTTGGAAAGCAGGATAATGTCAGTGTTATATGTGCATATGTAGACGGAGAAGATGATGTATCGACAAGAATAAAAGGTTTCATTGATAGCATTGCACCGGATGACAGCTGGATCATTTTTACAGATTTATTTGGTGGAAGTGTGAATAATGAGTTTATGAAGTATATTTCTAATCCGCAAATAAGGCTTATTGCTGGAATGAATCTGGCACTTGTTATAACAGCAATGTCTATAGTAGAAATGAAAAATAATGCTGCTGAGGTTGAGGAAGAACTTTTGGGTATAGCAGACAGTGTAATAAATTTTTGCAGTAGGACAGGTATTGATTCGTTAGAAGATGACGAATTTTAAAGAAAGGGGTATATAGGATGATAGTAAATGTCAGAGTAGACCATCGTTTACTACATGGACAGGTTGCAATGGCCTGGAATCAGGTATTAGGAAGTGATTGCATTTTAATAGCCAATGATAGTGTGCCAAACGATGAAATCAGAAAAGCTGGAATAAAACTTGCAAAACCAGCGAATACAAAGCTTGTTATAAAGAATATGGATGCATCTGTAGAAGCTCTTGTGTCAGGTGTAACAGATAAATATAAGTTATTTATTGTTGTAGAGAGTATTGCTGATGTATACAAACTGTGCAAGGAAACAGGAATGATTGATAAGATCACGCTTGGTGGTGTTAAATCAAGAGAGGGGACAAGGCAGATATCAAAAGCAGTATTTACAACACCAAAAGAGGAAGAACTCATAAAGGAGTTGATTACTGATGGAGTTACTGTGGAGATAAGGCAGGTTCCAAGTGATTCAGTAATTTATGCAAAGGATGTATTGTAGGAGGGACTGATATGATATTAAAGGCTATATTATTGGGATTAGTTGCCATGTTAGGACATACTAATTTCTTGTTTGGAACAAACCTATTAGACCGACCATTAATAATGTGTACATTAACTGGGCTGGTTATGGGCGATTTAAAAAGTGGAATTATTATTGGGGCAATGATGGAGCTTGCATTTATAGGTGCATTTTCTGTAGGGGCATCACTTCCACCAGATATGATTTCTGGAGGTGTGCTTGGAGCTGCTTTGACACTTGCAGCAGGGAATGATCCTGAGGTTGCACTTACAATTGGCGTACCTATTGCTTCATTAGCACTTTTGATGAAAAATGCATGTAAAATATTTATTTTGCCGATTTTTGTACACAAGGCAGATGATTATGCTGTTAAAGGAAATAGTAAAGGTGTTGCAAGAATGCACATGCTAGGAGGATTCCTATATTTGAATCTTCCGTATGGAATATTTGTATTTTCAGCATTCTTATTAGGAAATACAGTTATTCAGAGTGTGTTGGATGCTATTCCACAATTTATAAAATTAGGACTTACAATTGCAACTGGCTTGATGCCGGCTCTCGGATTTGCAGTTCTTGCAAGCATGATAATAAATAAAAAGAATTGGTATTTCTTATTATTGGGATTTCTCATTTCTGCATACATGGGAATGTCAGTAACAGGAGTTGCACTTTTTGCAACAGTTATAGCTCTTATAATAGTAAATATGCAGAATAATCAGGTTATAACAGCTACAGAAATGGGAGGTGATGAAGATGACGACTTCTAAATTAATTACAAAGAGAGATCTTAGAAAAGTATTCTTCAGATCTTTTCCAATGGAGTGGACATGGAATTATGAAAAACAGCAAAATCTAGGTTATACGTATGCTATGATTCCGATTATTGAGAAACTGTATAAGGACAAACCGGAGGAAAAAGCAGCAGCATTACAGAGACACTTGGAATTTTTTAATACAACTCCACATATGGTAACATTAATTCTTGGAATTAGTACAGCTATGGAAGAAGAAAATGCGCTCGATGAGAATTTTGACACATCATCCATCAATAGTGTAAAAGCAGGATTAATGGGACCGCTTGCAGGTATAGGTGATTCTTTTATGTGGGGAACACTTCGAATAATTGCAACTGGAATAGGAACATCACTTGCTATGAACGGGAATATTCTGGGACCAATTTTATTCTTCCTATTGTTTAATATACCACATGTAATTCTGAGATACATATGTATGATGGGCGGATATAAGTTTGGAGCTGGATTTTTATCAAAAATTGCAGCGGGTGGACTAATGGAAAAGCTTACGTATGCTGCATCAATATTGGGACTTATGTCAATTGGTTCTATGATAGCAACTATGGTTACGGTGAATATTCCATTAACGTATACAAACGGAGATACAAGTGTTGTTATAGCTGATGTAATAAATGGAATTGTTCCGTGTCTGTTACCATTATTATTTACAGGATTTATATACTGGCTGGTTACCAAAAAGAAGATGAAGACAACCTGGGCATTGATACTTATATTTATTATAGGTATTTTGGGAAGTCTTACTGGAATACTGGGGGTATAAGTCAATATTTGTTACTACTCAATTTATACCCACTGGATAATTCAGTGGGTATATTTTATAGAAAGGATTTTGAAATATGGCTAAAACTATGTTTGATTATATCAACTCTTCAACAGAATTAATTGAGGAAAATCTAAAAAAACGAATAGCATTGACAGAAACCATGGTTAATGAATATATCAAAGGACCATATCATAATATTACTATAGTTGCATCCGGATCTTCGAATAATGCTGCTCAGTGTGCAAGACTATATATGGAAAAAGTGTTGAAATGCAAAGTTACAGTTATATCACCATTTGAATTTATTCACGCAGAGCATAGCGTTGCGTCAGATGAAATGGTTATAGCTGTTTCTCAGAGTGGATATAGTGTAAATACTATGGAAGCACTTAAGTTTATAAATGATGAACTGACTAGAAAGTCAATTGTACTAACAGGTGACTTGAATAGTGATATAGTATCGGTTGCAGACCTGGCAGTTGATTTTGGCGTTGGTGAGGAAACGGTAGGATATGTAACAAAAGGTGTAATTGCATTGTCACTTTATCTTATGCTATTTGCTTTGGAAGCCGCTAAAATGTGTAAAATAATAGGCCAGAATGAATATGACACTTGGGTAAGAGAATTTGAAAAGGTAAGCGGTGCGCATGAAAAAATGATAGTTGCGACAAAGAAATTTTATGCTGATAACATTAAAGCATTAACATCGCTTCAAACAGTATATATATGTAGTGTAGGTGCAAATATGGGAACGGCTATGGAGGGAGCACTTAAAGTAGGTGAAACTATTCAGGTTCCGGGCATAGCATATGAATTAGAAGAATATATACATGGACCTAATCTTCAACTTACACCAAATTATACAGTGTTTTTTATTGACGGAGGTCTTGCTTCTGATAGAACACAAGAGATATTTGAGGCTACAGGCGTTATAACGGATAAAACCTATATGCTTACAAATAAAAAAGGACTTGAAGGGAAAAATATAATAAATCCCGACTTTGAAATAAACGAGCTTATTACACCTCTTGCTTTTTTACCATTTTTTCAAATATTAAGTTACCAAATAACAGAGGATACTCATAAATGGAAAAAACATCCATTAATGGATGAGATGAAACGGCTAGCAGGAGCTAAAACTTTAAATTATGAAAGTAGTCCTTTAAGAAGGGATATGCCACAGTAAAAATATAGTTATGGAATAGCGTAATGATGATATTGTAAATACCATTGTTATGCTATTTTTATATTGAGTATAATATTTGTTTTAATGGCAAGATATCCTATGGAAAATTCCGCTAAAATATGCTTTAATAGAAGATATATAGCAGTAAAGGAGATGAACACAATGGGGAGATTTGTAAATCCTGGAAACAGTGCATTCAAGGTAGCATTAGCTTCCGAGATATATATAGACAAAACAGGCTTGCTCGATTTTACCAATAGTGTGCTTGGAACAAAGCAGGCATATATATGTAATAGCCGGCCGAGAAGGTTTGGCAAGTCTATTACGGCCGATATGCTTACAGCATATTACAGCAAGGGCTGTGATTCCAGAGAATTATTTATGAACTATAACATTGCACAGACAGAATACTTTGAGAAATATCTCAACAAGTATGATGTTATTCATCTCGATATGCAGTGGATACTAATGGATGCCGGTGCGCCGGAAAGAATATCAGGATATATAAATAAAAATGTTATATCAGAGTTGGCAGATCTGTACAAGGATATTGATTTAAGAGATCAGAAAACATTGTATGGTGCTCTATCGGTTATTAACAGTATGACGAACAATAAATTTGTAATTATAATCGATGAGTGGGATGTTTTGATACGTGATGAAGCAGCAAATTCCTCAGTTCAGGAGGAATATATCAATTTCCTGCGCGGAATGTTTAAGGGAAGTGAACCAACAAAGTATATAGAGCTTGCATTTCTCACAGGAATTTTACCGATAAAAAAGCTAAAGACGCAGTCGGCACTTAATAATTTTGATGAATATACCATGTTATATGCGGGACGTTTGTCCCCATATATTGGCTTTACTGAGGATGAGGTCAGGGACATATGTGATCGCTATGGCAGGGATTTTAGCCAGGTAGAGCGGTGGTATGATGGATATATGCTGGGAGATTGCCATGTATACAATCCGCGTGCAGTAGTAAATTACATGCTTCAGGGAGACTTAAAGAGTTATTGGTCAGAGACCGGGTCTTATGATGTCATAGTTCCACTTATAAATTTGGATTTTGATGGATTAAAGACCGCAATAATTCAGATGCTGTCCGGTGGAGAAATAAAGGTGAACACCGGCAGTTTTATGAATGATACGGTTAGCTTTAAAAATAAAGATGATGTTTTAACATATCTTGTTCATTTAGGGTATCTGGGATTTGACCAGAAAAAGAGTTGTGCGTTTATTCCAAATGAGGAGATACGGCAGGATATTGAAAATGCTTGTCGGCATAAGCTATGATAAGAAGAAAAAGAAGCATCAGTGTATTATAGAAGAGTACATGAAAAAATAATCAGATAACATTTGGATAGCAGGATAACGACTGCAAGAGGAAAAGAAAATGTCTAGAAGAAAGAGGCAGAAAACCGGAATGATAAATAAAGAAAAGGAAAATAACAGCATGACGCAGGAGACTCAAACACCGCAGCAGACAGTTGACGCGCAGCAGATGGTTATACCGCAGGAGAGCGAGCGCATCTTGACATAGAAATAATCACACCGGACAGGGTGTTCTACAAGGGAGCGACAGATTTCCTCGAGTTCAATACCCAAAACGGAGAGATTGGTGTATACAAAAACCATAGACCGCGCACAGGCCGCAAAGGAGCGGGCAGAGCAGCGCCTTTCAAATCAC
>ERZ773209.18-NODE-18-length-114976-cov-15.104924_pt1 | contig 114976 bp, 100 predicted proteins | sample MGYA00511109_ERZ773209 | MGnify/ENA primary metagenome ERZ773209 (study PRJEB29015, sample SAMEA2737786) | human gut metagenome | biome: human gut; feature: human-associated habitat; material: faeces | place: China | collected 2012 ...
GGCAATGTTGAAAGATGTGACACCAGAATTGCGTGAGAAAATTATTCAAATTACGCAAAAACAAGATCCTTGGACGGATATTGTCGAACGTTCTGGTGTGATTGGCTTTTCAAAAGAGTTAGCATTAAATTGCTTCATTAAGTCGCAAACAGAAGATGAAATTCAACTCGGGCTTCATTCTGAAAAAGCGCATTTAAAACAAGATCGAAATATTAAAAATCTAGTGGATCATCTTGAACGTTTATATGAAAAACCAGTCAAATTATCTATTTTTGTTGAAGATTCCGATGTTTTAACCCCGATGGATTACCGCAAAAAAGTTTATCAAGACTTGCGTGAACAGGCGCGTACGGATTTACAGCAAGATAAAAAACTGCTTTTATTACAAAAAGAGTTTGATGCGAAGTTGGATGTCGAAAGCATTCGACCAGTTTAAAACTCATTTCTCTAAATTTTAACTTTATAAAGGAAAGAATATGGCGTTTAGCTCTCTTTTTACCCTTATTGATGACATTGCATCGATTCTTGATGATGTTGCCTTAATGACCAAAATGGCAGCCAAGAAAACCGTTGGTGTGGTAGGCGATGACTTAGCCTTAAATGCTAATCAGGTAACAGGGGCATCTTCCGATCGTGAATTACCTATTGTTTGGGCCGTTACCAAGGGATCGTTAGTCAATAAAATCATTTTAATTCCAATTGCTTTATTGCTTTCTGCGTTTTTACCTTGGTTGATCGTGCCGCTTCTGATGATTGGTGGGGCGTATTTGTGTTTTGAAGGTGTAGAGAAAATTCTACATAAATTTATTGCCCATGAAGAGCATGAAGAAAAAACAACCTTTAATGAAGCCGCTAAAATTAAAGGGGCAATTCGTACCGATTTTATTCTTTCCGCTGAAATTATCATTATTGCATTGGGCGAATTAACTGAAGCGAGCTTGCTGACTCGCATCATTTCTCTTTCGATAGTGGGTATCGGAATTACTATTTTTGTTTATGGCTTAGTGGCATTGATTGTTAGAGCGGATGATTTCGGTTTATACCTTATCAAAAAAGGTGGTGTGGCGAAGTCAATCGGGAATGCAATTTTAGTGATTATGCCTAAATTTATGCGTTCACTTAGTTTTATCGGTACGCTTGCGATGTTCTTAGTCGGTGGCGGTATTTTTGTGCATAATGTAGATTTCATTCATCATTTGCTCGCTGATTATCAATTAGCTGATGGCTTATTAGGTAATGTGGCAACGTTAGTCGTTGGTGTGATTGTTGGGGCGATTGCTTGTGCGATTGTATTACCCGCGATGAAATTATTTGGTAAACACTAAAACAAGATAAAAAATAACCGCACTTTGATGATATTCAAAAGTGCGGTTAGTTTTTCTAGCCTTTTGCCAAGATATCTTTTAAAAATCTCGCAGTATGCGAACCTTTGACTTTAGCCACGTCTTCCGGGGTGCCTGTCGCGATGATTTGACCTCCGCCACTGCCCCCTTCAGGACCAAGATCCACAATCCAGTCTGCGGTTTTGATCACATCTAAGTTGTGTTCGATCACCACGATAGTATTGCCTTGATCGCGCAAGCGATGTAACACCTCGAGAAGTTGTTTAATATCGGCAAAATGTAGACCGGTTGTTGGCTCATCCAAAATATAAAGAGTTTTACCGGTATCGCGTTTTGAAAGCTCTGTCGCTAACTTAACGCGTTGTGCCTCACCACCTGAAAGCTCAGTTGATGGCTGTCCAAGCTTGACGTAAGACAAGCCAACCTCGTTGAGAGTCTCAATCTTTCTTCTTATACTTGGCACATTTTCAAAGAAATCAACTGCATCCTCAATAGTCATGTCAAGAACATCATATATGCTCTTATCCTTGTATTTTACTTCAAGAGTTTCTCTGTTGTAACGCTTACCCTCGCAGACTTCACAAGGAACATACACATCCGGCAAGAAATGCATCTCTATCTTAATAATACCGTCACCGGAGCATGCCTCACATCTTCCACCTTTAACATTAAAGCTGAATCTGCCCTTCGTATATCCTCGCTCCTTGGCATCCTTAGTCGTTGCAAACAGGTCTCTTATCATGTCAAATACACCTGTATAGGTTGCCGGATTAGACCTTGGTGTTCGTCCAATTGGTGACTGGTCAATATTAATGACCTTATCAAGCTGCTCTATTCCGTCAATTCCATCATGATCGCCTGCAATACATCTCGCCCTGTTAAGCGACTTTGCAAGGTGCTTGTAAAGAATCTCATTAACAAGTGAACTCTTGCCTGAGCCTGACACACCTGTTACGCATGTGACAACTCCAAGCGGAATATCTACATCAATATTCTTAAGATTATTCTCCCTTGCGCCTCTTACCTTAATCCAGCCAGCAGGCTTTCTACGCTCTGCCGGTACAGCTATCTTGATTCTTCCTGACAGATATGCGCCTGTAAGTGAGTCCTTGCACGCCATAATGTCCGCAGCAGTTCCTGTTGCGACAACTTCTCCACCATTTCTTCCTGCACCTGGTCCAATATCCACAATATAATCAGCTGCAAACATAGTATCCTCATCATGTTCAACTACAATAACTGAGTTACCAAGATCTCGCAAATGTGTCAGAGTTCCCAGCAGCTTGTCATTATCCCTCTGGTGAAGTCCGATACTTGGCTCATCAAGGATATAAGCAACTCCTACAAGACCTGAACCAATCTGTGTAGCAAGCCTGATTCTCTGTGCTTCACCGCCTGACAGAGTTCCTGTAGCACGCGAAAGCGCCAGATAATCAAGTCCTACATCTACAAGGAACTTAATTCTCGCCTTGATTTCCTTAAGAATCTCTGCACCAATAAACAGCTGTCTCTCTGAAAGCTTCATATTCTCAAGGAATTCCTGAAGCTTTATAATAGACATGTTAGTAATCTCATATATGTTCTTATCTGCAATAGTAACAGCGAGTGAAGACGGTTTAAGTCTCTGTCCGTGGCAGGCAGAACAAGGTCTTATTCTCATAAATTCCTCATACTGCTGCTTAGTATTATCAGAATATGTCTCTCTGTATCTTCTCTCCATATTCTTAATAAGACCTTCAAATGCGACATCATATACACCCTCTCCGCGCTGGCCTTTATATTTAACCTTTACAGAATGTCCCTTAGTACCATTGATAATAATATCCTTAATATCATCAGGATAATCCTTGAATGGTGTCTTTAATGAAAATCCATATTCCTCTGCAAGTGCATCAAGAACCGCCCTGCTAAAGCTGCCCTCATCCTTAGATGACTGCCATCCTATTCCAACAATAGCGCCTTCATCAATGCTGAGACTCTCATCCGGTATAAGCAGCTCCGCATCAAACTTCATTGTATAACCAAGTCCGAAACAGTCCGGGCATGCGCCAAATGGATTGTTGAACGAAAAGCTTCTTGGCTCAACCTCATCAATACTTATACCACAGTCTGGGCATGAAAAGCTCTGACTGAAATTAAGCGTCTCACCATCAATAACATCTACTGTCATAAGACCTTCGGCAAGCTTAAGAGCCGTCTCAATAGAATCTGTAAGTCGTTTCTGGATTCCCTCTCTTACAGAAAGTCTGTCTACAACAATCTCAATATTATGCTTCTTATTCTTATCAAGCTTAATCTCATCTGTAAGCTCGTACATGCTTCCATCAGCAATAACACGCACAAATCCGCTCTTCTTTGCCTGCTCAAACAGCTTTACATGCTCACCCTTTCGTCCACGGACAACAGGTGCAAGAATCTGAATCTTAGTTCTTTCTGGAAGTGCCATAATAACATCAACCATCTGGTCAACTGTCTGTTTGTTGATTTCCCGTCCACATTTTGGACAATGCGGAATACCAATTCTTGCATAGAGAAGTCGAAAATAATCATATATTTCTGTAACAGTTCCTACTGTAGAACGCGGATTTCTGTTAGTCGACTTCTGGTCTATAGATATAGCCGGTGAAAGTCCTTCAATACTGTCAACATCCGGCTTTTCCATCTGTCCCAAGAACTGTCTTGCATATGAGGACAGTGATTCCATATATCTTCTCTGACCTTCTGCATATATTGTATCAAATGCAAGACTCGACTTTCCCGAACCTGAAAGTCCTGTAAGCACAACAAGCTTATCTCTTGGAATATCAACATCTACTCCTTTAAGATTATGCTCTCTTGCACCCTTTATCCTTATGCAGTTCTTGTAACTGCCTCTTTCAATCTCTTTCTTTAACTTACTATCAGCCATGTTTTTTTCCTTCATAAATATATTTATTAATCTCAATCATCTTGTCACGAAGCTGTGCAGCCTCCTCAAAGTTAAGCTCTGCTGCTGCCTTACGCATGTTCTTCTCAACCTGCGTCTTAACCTTCTCAAGCTCTTTGATGCTCATAGATTCATAATCAACCTTAAGCTTTCCGGAAGCATCACCCGGCTCCGCTGCCTTGCTTATACTTATCAGATCTCTTACTGCCTTCTTGATTGTCTGTGGAGTAATTCCATGCTCATCATTATACTCCTGCTGAATCTTTCTTCTTCGTTCTGTCTCTGAAATAGCCTTTTCCATAGATTCAGTAATCTTGTCTGCATACATGATAACATGTCCCTCTGCATTTCTTGCAGCTCGACCAATCGTCTGTATAAGTGATGTCTCTGTTCTTAAGAAGCCTTCCTTATCAGCATCAAGTATTGCAACAAGGCTGATTTCAGGAATATCCAGACCTTCTCGTAGCAGGTTGATTCCAACAAGAACATCAAATCCATCAAGACGCATATCTCTTATAATCTTCTGACGCTCAAGCGTATCAATATCTGCATGAAGATACTTAACCCTGATTCCTGCCTCTTTAAGATAATCAGTAAGGTCCTCCGCCATTCTCTTGGTAAGTGTAGTAACAAGCACCTTGTTCTTCTTGGCAGTTTCCTTATTAATCTCTGATATAAGGTCATCAATCTGTCCTTCAATCGGCTTAACAGTTATCTCCGGGTCAAGAAGTCCGGTAGGTCTGATAACCTGCTCGGTTCTCATAAGTTCATGCTCTGCCTCGTATGTGCTTGGTGTTGCTGATACGAAAAGCATCTGTGAAATCTTGCTCTCAAACTCGCTGAAATTAAGCGGTCTGTTGTCCTTCGCAGATGGCAGTCTGAAGCCATAATCTACAAGCGTAGTCTTTCTTGACTGGTCACCGGCATACATGCCTCGAATCTGCGGAATAGTGATATGCGACTCATCCACAATAATAAGAAAATCATCCGGAAAATAATCCATCAGCGTATACGGAGGACACCCTGCCGGAAGTCCTGCCAGATGTCTTGAATAATTCTCTATTCCTGAACAAAAGCCTGTCTCCTGCATCATCTCTATATCAAAATTCGTTCTCTCTTCAATTCTCTGTGCCTCTAGAAGCTTATCCTCACTCTTGAAATACTTCACTCTCTCGGCAAGCTCTGCCTTGATATTCTCAATCGCAGCGTCCATCTTCTCCTTCTCAACAACATAATGTGAGTTAGGGAATATCGCAATATGTTCAAGAACGCCTTTAACTTCGCCTGTTAGGGAATCTATCTCACTTATTCTGTCCACTTCATCACCAAAGAATTCAACTCTTATGGCATCACCTGATGATGATGATGGATACACTTCAACAACATCGCCTCTTACCCTGAAGGTTCCTCGCTTAAAATCCTGGTCGTTCCTTACATACTGGATATCAATAAGCTTTCTTATGCAATCATCCCTGTCCTTCTCCATTCCCGGACGAAGCGAAATAACCATGTTCTTATAATCAACCGGCGCACCTAATCCATATATACATGAAACCGAAGCAACGATAATAACATCATTTCTTTCAGAAAGTGCCGCTGTTGCCGAATGTCTTAATTTATCAATTTCATCATTAATAGATGAATCCTTCGCAATATAAGTGTCACTCTGAGGTACATAGGCCTCTGGCTGGTAATAATCATAATAGGAGACAAAGTACTCAACCGCATTCTCTGGAAAGAACTCCTTCATCTCCCCATACAACTGCGCTGCCAGTGTCTTATTATGGCTTATAATAAGTGTAGGTTTCTGAACATTCTGTATAATGTTCGCCATTGTAAATGTTTTACCAGAACCAGTTACACCAACTAGAGTCTCAAACTGATTGCCTTCTTTGAACCCGTCTACTAAGGCTTTTATTGCCTGTGGCTGGTCTCCAGTAGGCTCGTAAGGGGCATGTAATTTAAACTCCATAATGCCCTCTCCTTCCTGAAATTTATAGTAAAATTGACTTCTATAAGCCAACTGATTGTTACTCTTACATACGTTTTAAATCCGAAATTGTCTTCAAATTGTCTTCAAAGTAACAATTTGATCACCAAAAATAAAATTGTAAATAATTGTAATATCCTGATTATATGTTCCCTAAATCAGAAATAAGGTTTTTACAAAATATTTCTAAAAAAAGACAAAGTCAGTATTTTCATAGTATGCACTTACACGCTTAATTTTACTACAAAAAATAGACTTTGTCCATCTAATTTAGAACATCTGTTCTTGTTATTTATATCAACCTATAATGTCACCTTATCATTATTATCCATTGGTACAACTGCTACAATAAAAGACATAAAAGACCAGCAACTCCGAAGAATTACTGATCTGATTATACTCTTAAAATTAATATTCAATTAAGCTGTTTTGCGTCTCTTTACAAATATAATTGCACCCATAGCTACAAGAGCCATCACAACATAAATTGTGATTGGTGTCATATCACCAGTCTGTGGTGTTGCAGCTGTAGTATTTGCATCATCGTTGTCTGATAACTTTGGCTCTGTCTTTGTTACAACATAACTTGAACAATGATCCTGCTTTACAGTCATATATCCATCATCATCAACAACTGCTATCTGAACCTCTGCAAAAGTATTGTCAGCATTCATAAGTGAATAGTAAAGTGTCTGACCTGCATACTCTATTCCTGCATAGAAGCGGATATTTGCTGTTGCCGGTAAATTGCCTGAGTAATTGAAGTTAATCTGTGATACGAAGTTATCCTTTGTTACATATGCTGGAATACCTTCATTATACACAAATGGTTCATCTTGTAATATCTTCTTCATTTGTGTTTCCAATGTAATCGGAAGACCGTCTGCATTCATCCAACCTAATGCAGTTGTTAAATCCCCCTGTGGTTCAGCATCGACCAGCAATACTTTTCGTCCCTGATTTGCAAGACCGATTCCCAGATTTAATGTAGTTGTGGTCTTGGCTGTTCCTCCCTTCTGATTTGCAAGAGCGATTACTTTACACTTGGTCATATGATTTCCTCCTTCCTCGAAAAATTTAATAGCCAATCTGTTTTACGGGACTGGCTACGTATAAAAATGGGTATGAAAAAAGCCGACTGATTCTTGTTTGAAACAATCGGCTATGTATATATAATTAATTTATCTATATTAACCTTCTTTATATTTAGATAAGAAAGCAATTAATTCATCTGGTGTATCCGCATCACGACTAAGAAATGTAAGTGTATCAACTCTGGGATCTATTTTTACACATTCATATTTTTCAGCTAAATATCCACCTTTTTTATTCTTTTCTCTTAGGTCAAAAATCATATTAACCATTAATTCTAATTCAAATTTTCCTCTAAAAAATTTTTGCTGATCAATAAATTTCATCCTTTTCATCTCTATATTCATTTCTTCATCACTTATTTTTTGAGCCTCTGGATACAATTGCTCCATAAATTTCTTATCAATAGGATGTTTTAACCTTATTCCATCCAGTCCCATTTGTTCAAAATACTTTGCGACCTTCCAATCAATTCGGATTCCTCTATATCCCTTTTCAATATCTTTTTTTCTCTGGCATTTTAACCACGTATTCAATTCTAAAATACTTTCATGAAATTCATTGTATCTCCTCTTATAGACTTCTTTGCATTTTTTATAATCTTCATCAAATACATTCATTCCAAATTCACGCTTTAAAACTCTTTCATAGACTGCAATACTAGTATAATAATTTTCAATAGCATAACAAGGTGTTTCAAACATTTCTTCAGATTTTATACACGTCGGATAATAATCCCTATCTATAAAAAACATCTTTTTTACAAATGAATATGTCGAATTTCCAGAAATTTTTTTATGAAGCTTTTCTACTCCTTTTTTTCCTCCACAATTAAATGAAATTATTTTATCATATGATATTTGACATATTTTCTCAATACGTGGCTCATAATATTTAATATCTTCTCCCTCGAAAAAACAGAAAAGGCATGTTGTATACAAATCTTTACATTGAACAAACTTTGTAAAAGCAACTACTGCCTTATCTCTTGAGGCTCTCATCTCATTAACATCCACTATTTTCTACCTCTTCAATACACATTCCCATATCTGTTGCCAATTCATCATATTCATTATCAAAAATAAACGGGGAATGTGTTACTGTAATAAGCTTAGTACATTTTTTAGAATTCATAATATCTGGCAAAAAATGAGCCTGCCACTTAATTGACAACGATAGTTCTGGCTCATCAAATAAAATTATAAATTTCCTCTGATTTTCTTGGTCTTCTTGTGTTTCCTCTAAATATAATTTTGAAAAAACAGAAATAATTTGTTTTTCTCCAGATGATAAGTTATTAAGCTGAATAGTTCGAGAACTATTACGTTTGCAGATGCTCAATGTTAAATCACTCTCATTATATACATATTCCTTTCCTTCCAAAAATCCATTACAAACATCACGGAACTTCTTTACTTTTTCATCATAATAACTCTGTTTATTATAGCTTTCTATCAAATTATGAACTAAATTTAATAAATACACATTTTGATTTTCATATAATTTCCCACTTTCTGCAAGCTCCCTTATTCTATCTTTATCACTTTCTTCTATCTGTTTTCCAATTCGATTTAATGCAATATTAAGCCTTTCAATATCAACCTCCTTACTTCCTGAAACTAATTCTTGACTACTCAAATATTGATGTAATAGTATTCCTGCCATCTTATTAAATCCGGTAATCGCCGCACCTTTGATCGTTTCAAGCATAATATTAATCGTCCGTTCCACATCTGACATCCCAAACTGAATAAGCCTATTTTTAATTCCTCTACTTCGTTCATTATCTGTATCAAGCCCCAATTTTGACATATCTTCTTCTATACGACGATATGTCGGAAAATATAATACTTCATCAGTAACTCTTTTATTTATTGCTTTTTTAAATTGTATAACTGCATTTTTATTTCCATTGGTTAAACCATTAAATTCATATTCAGCAAATGCACGTATTTCTTCATATGCAAGTCGAGTTGGAATCCGGAATGCATCCGAAACTCTATAAATAAACGGTTCTAATTCAGATCGCAGCATTATTCCAGATTCAGCTATATTTTGAAGATTGTCAAACTCTTTTTCTGAAAAAAAACTTTTCATCACCTCTAATGGAATACGTCTTCTTCTTCCTCCAACTATGGATGTCTCTTCCATGTAAGCAAGTAAATCTTTTTTCATTAAAATTATAGGCTCTTCTTCATCCTCAAAAAATACCCTTATTTCTTCAAATGCTGTATTGATTAATTCTTCAACACGTCCGCTTAAAACACTATATAGGCAATTCAAAATTGTAGTTTTACCCATACCATTTTCGCCAACAAAAATATTAACTTCTTTCTGTAAATCCAAATCCACATTATATTCATTAAACAAACCTATAATAACAAATCTTTCTAAATTGCTCATAATTTTCTCCTCTAACATTTTATTATAACTTTACCATATAATATTTTAATCCTTTTTTATTATACCAACTCTTCAACCCTCATACACTAATTTTTTCAAATTCCATAATCAAAAAGTTAAGCGATGAAAAATCACACCCCCTCTTCATCCACCCGTTTTTCACCTATACTCTCACCACTACCACTTCCACAACATCTGGATGTTCAACCACCCACACACCACAAAATACCACCCGTTTTGTGACTTTCTCATGCTAGGATACAAAATACTCAACCGCATTCTCTGGAAAGAACTCCTTCATCTCCCCATACAACTGTGCAGCCAGTGTCTTATTATGGCTTATAATAAGTGTAGGTTTCTGAACATTCTGTATAATGTTCGCCATTGTAAATGTTTTACCAGAACCGGTTACACCGACAAGAGTCTCAAACTGATTGCCTTCCTCAAAGCCCTTTGTAAGTGCTTCAATAGCCTGTGGCTGGTCGCCCATCGGCTTAAAATCCGAATGTAATACAAATCTGTCCATAATCCCTCCTTGTTTTCTGAAAGAAAATGCGAACCCTCTGGTGAGCAGAGGGATTTACCTCCTTATTGAGATGCATTTTTCTCATTATACAATATAACAGTTAAAAAGTACAGAACAAACATTCGATTTGTCCTGTACTTTATTCCATACCTCTATATTCGTTATTCTGCCGCGCTGACACTCATTTTTCCATTGAGATAATCAACTGCTGCCTTCAACTGCACATCTTCAGTCGCATCATCCGGAAGTTCCACAACACTGTCAGGTGTCACTCCCTTGCCATGAATATCCTGTCCCTTAGGAGTAAAATATTTGGCAATTGTATACTTAACCGCACTTCCATCAGTAAGCGGACGGATTGTCTGCACAATGCCCTTACCAAATGTCTGTGTTCCGATTATCTGTGCCTTATCATAATCCTGCATTGCACCGGCAAATATCTCAGATGCACTTGCACTATTGCCATTTACTAAAACTGCCATCGGAATATTAAGCTCATGATTATCAGAACCTGAATATTCCTGTCTCTTACCAGACTTAGTCTCTGTATACACGATAAGTCCGTTCGGAAGAATATAATCTAGCATATCAGCCACAGTCTTAAGAACTCCGCCAGGATTATTTCTTATATCAATTACAAGTCCTGTAATTCCCTGCTTCTGAAGGTCATCAACAGCCGATTTAAACTGCTCTGTTGTAACATCATCAAACTGTGAAATATAAATATAACCTATATTATTCTCAAGCACCTCTGATGAAACAGTCTTAATATCAATCTTGTCTCTTGTAACTGTGAAACTCAGCTTCTCGCCATTTCTCATAACAGTAAGGTTAACATCTGTACCCTTCTCGCCCTTAATAAGGGCAACTGCTACAGAAAGGTCCATTCCTGTAATATCCTCACCATTAACCTCTGTTACCTTATCTCCATTTCTGATACCAGCCTTATATGCCGGTGCATCCTCATATGCCTCTGATATAAGTATTGAACCGTCGTCAGCCTTCTGGCATACAGCACCAATTCCATAGAAAGAACCTGATGTTGACTCCATCATTGACTTATATTCTTCAGGCGTATAATAAACAGTATATTTATCACCATATGCAGCAAGATATGCCTTAAAAATGTTGTCTGCAGCCTTTTCATCATCTACATCATCAAAGTAGAACCCATCTCCAAGCAGCGAATCCAAAGCATTCAGCTTACCTTCAACCTTAGTTCCGATTCCTTCGTTATCACTTGTTCCAACATCCTGGACATATATACGTCCGTCCATTCCAATATGGATATTACCACTTCTTATAAGTCCAATGAATACGCATGACAACGCCAGTATCACAACCAGCAGTGTTGCCACAACACCAATAATAACGCCTTTGCCTAAAGCATGTTTTCTCTTTCGTTCCTGTGCGGCCCCTTCCGAAGAAAAAGGTCTGTTATTATCATATTCCATTGAGTCCTCCTGTTAAGTTGAATTATTTATTAAAATATGGCATAGGATTAACATATGAACCATTGAGCATTACATCAAAATGCAGATGTGCGCCAAATGAATTACCCGTATTACCCATCACACCAAGCTTCTGTCCCTTAGTAACCTGTTGTCCTACTGATACATTTAAACTATCAAGATGCAGGTATCTCGTATACAGTCCATTACCATGATAAATCATCACATAATTACCCGCTGTTGAGTAATACTCACTCTGTCTGTGTGCAATAACAACTTTACCGTCATAAGCTGCATATACAGGATCACCTGAAACTCCTGCTCTGACTGCTCCAATATCCACACCTTTATGCGGTGAAGTTCTGTCAGATGTATCTCCATATGGAGAAGTTATTCTTGTACTTGTTGTTGGCCATTTGAAAGTTCCGCCATCATATCTGTTAGACGGAGTAACTCCGCTTGCTTCCTCTGCCTTAATCTTAGCTGTTATAGAAGCAATCTCTGCATCCAGTTTCTTCTCGTCAGCTTCGAGCTGTTTCTTATATGCCACCTGATTAGCCGTATTCTTACTCAAAGCATTAAGCTGAGCAGTCTTCTCATTCTGAACAACCTCCAGTGCGTCAACCTGTGCCTGAAGTGTCTCCTGGCTGGCAGTCAGAGTCTCTTTATCTTCTTCAAGCTTTACTTTAGAAGATGATATAAGATTAATCGTTGACTGATATTCCTCGAGCATCTGTCTGTCATACTCTGATATCTTATTAATATACTCAAATTTATTAAGCATATCCGCCATACTCTGTGATGATAAAATCACTTCAACATATGTATAATCATTATGCTCATACATAAACTGGATTCGCAGCTTCATAGCCTCATACTGGCTCTCCTTATCAGCCTCAGCCTGCTCAAGCTGTACCTGTGTCTCCTCAATCTCAGCTTCAAGCTCTGCAATCTGGGTATTAATGTCATCTAATGACGCTGACAATTCTCCCATCTGGGCATCCAGTCCCTGAATAAGAGATGTAAGATCTGAACTCTGCGACTTAAGCTGTGCAATCTTATCCTCTGTTTCTTTCTTTTTATTCTGTATATCATTCTGCTGGTTCTGGGCATTCTTCAGATCCGACTTATTATCTCCAAATGTAACCTGTGCAAAACAATACGGTATAAGCAGCATTACTATCATGAGTGCCGCTGTTATTTTCTTTATTAAATTGTTCTGAAACAGTGCTTTCTCCATACAGCCACTCCTTTACCATAATTAAAATGTTTTCTAAAAACAAACAGGGACTTCTGCATCCGTTTGCAAAAGCCCCCAAAAACTATCCGAAACTATACATCGGCATGCTTTCTTACAGCGAAGAAACTTCCTATAAGACCAATACCAATTCCAAGAATAACTGCTACCGGAATAAGTACCTCAAATACTTCTGATGCTGGCATAAATGCTAATATATTCTGTAAAACAGAGAATTTTCCAAGAACAAAATTAACAACTCCACCATAAATATACCTCAATATTGCTACCGGAATAATAGCACCTATAAGTCCTATAACGATACCTTCTACGAAGAATGGTGCATTAACAAATGCATCCGTAGCTCCTATATATTTCATGATTGATATCTCATCTTTTCGTACTGTAATACCAATGACGATTGTATTAGTAATAAGGAATATAGATACCGCAAGAAGAACAACGATTACTGCAACTGCAACATAACTTACAAGTCTTGCTGCACTGGCAAGTCCGCTTGCTGTAACCTCTGAACGGTTAACCTGTCTTATTCCATCCTTATTCTCTAGGTACTTAACCAGTGTACCCTGATTACTTGCATCCTTAAGATATATTTCATAAGAAGAAGAATTAGCTAAAGGATTATCATCCTTGAATCCTTCTGCAAGTTCAGGATATGCAGCGAAATACTCACTCTTGAAGCTTTCCCATGCATCATCTGCAGACACATACTGAACTCTTGATACTTCTTCTCTTTTACTGATTTCATCTCCAAGCTTCTTAATATCTGTCTCACTAAGACCTTCGTCAAAGAATACTGTTACACAGACCTCTGTCTCAGCCTTCTTAATCATATACTGGAAATTAACCACTATAGAATAGAACACTCCAAAGAGGAATATACATGCTGTAATTGTTGCTATTGATGCCAGTGAGAACATCTTATTACGATGGATGTTCTTAAATCCATCTTTAATATGATATGCTAATGACCTAATCTTCATAGAAATAACCACCCTTTTCCTGATCGCTGATAATCTTTCCTTCACTCATAGTAATAGTTCTCTTCTTCATCTGCTGAACTATCTCCATATTATGGGTAACTACAAGTACTGTTGTTCCCTGCTTATTAACCTGATTAAGAATCTTCATGATTTCATTAGAATTGGCAGGATCAAGGTTACCTGTTGGCTCGTCACACAACAATATAGCCGGCTTGTTAACCAGCGCTCTTGCAATTGCGATTCTCTGCTGCTCACCACCTGATAACTCATTAGGAAAAGCTTTGTATTTGTCAAGAAGTCCTACCATGGAAAGCATCGCAAGTACTCTTGACTTAATCTTTCTGTTAGGAGCTTCTACTACCTTCTGTGCAAATGCGATATTCTCATATACGTTTCTATCCGGTAACAGACGGAAATCCTGGAATACTACGCCAATATCTCTTCTAAGATACGGAAGCTTCTTTCTTGTTATCTTATTCAAATATTTCTTATTAACATATATCTTACCTGATGTAGGATCTAATTCCTTAAGTAATAGTTTGATAAGAGTCGACTTACCTGAACCGCTCTTACCTACTATAAATACGAATTCACCTTTCTGGATGTGAAGATTAATTCCATTAAGCGCAGCAACGCCAGTGGAATATGTCTTCGTAACATCTTCCATGATTATCATGTATCATTTCCTCCAAAAATTACTAAAATGTATCTTTACTTTCCATATACTTCATGTACTTAACTACCATAAGAGCAATCTTAAATGTTATTGCATCATCAAACACTCTGAGGTCAAGCCCAGTTATCTTCTGTATCTTATCAAGTCTGTAAACAAGTGTATTTCTGTGAATGTAAAGCTGTCTTGATGTCTCTGAAACATTAAGGCTGTTCTCAAAGAACTTATTAATTGTTGACAGAGTCTCATCGTCAAAATCATCAGGAGCCTTTCCTTCAAATATCTCCTTAATGAACATCTGACATAATGGTATAGGAAGCTGATATATAAGACGGCCTATTCCTAATCTGTTGTAAGCAACAACATTCTTATTGCTGTAGAAAATCTTTCCCACATCAAGTGCCATCTTTGCTTCCTTGTAAGATCTTGAAACCTCCCTTATATCATTAACAATTGTACCATAAGCAACATGTGCCGCACTCATCGCCTCAGTGTTTAACATATCAATTATAACATCAGCTGTCTTGTCAAGTTCATCATATGACTCATTGCCTTTAACTTCCTTAACAAGAATTATACTCTTCTCGTCAACTGCTGTAATGAAATCTCTTGTCTTATTAGCAAAAAGTGTTCTTACTGTCTCTAACGCACTTGTATCCTTCTCATGCTTAGTTTCAATAATATATACAACTCTCTTCACATCTGTTTCAATATGAAGCTTTTCTGCTCTTGTGTACATATCAACACGAAGAAGATTATCAAGCAGAAGATTCTTGATAAAATTATCTTTATCAAATCTTTCTTTATATGCAACCAGAAGATTCTGAATCTGGAAAGCAGCCAGCTTTCCAACCATATATACATCATCGCTTGTGCCTCTTGCCATAATTATATACTCAAGATTTCCTTCATCCTCAACCTTAAAAAACTGAAAACCATTAACTGCCTGACTCTCTGCTGGCGAATCAATAAAACTAATCGCATCCGCGAGGCATTCTGAAACATTATCAAAAGTCTTGGCTGCAACATTCTTATCTGCATCCACAATGCACAAATCCACTCGTGAAATAGCCTTAAGTCCATCTACAGTTGTCTGTAAAATTCTATTAGATATCATTGTTATCCCTTTCTGTCTACCACATTCCCTTTATTCGCACATATTCTATCTTATTGTAAAGCAAAATGAATAAAAAAAAAAGAGAAAATGCAAATTTATTGCATTTTCCCTTAATAATTAAGATTAATTTAATAATTAGTGTGTGATAACGATTTCTGTTTCCTTATCAAATACATGAAGTCTTTCAACATCCATAGCAAATGTTACTTCATCACCTGGTCTTGCTGTTGTACGAGGATTAACCTTTGCTGTACATGTTACATCACCAATCTCATAATGAAGGTTTACTTCTGAACCAAGTAATTCGTAAACCTTAACTGTAGCTGTGAACTTAGAATCAGCATTCTTAGCAATAAATTCTGCATCATCCTTAACATCTTCTGGACGAATACCAACTACAACTGTCTTTCCTACATAGTTACCATCAATAAGCTTCTTGCTCTTATCAGCTGGAAGTGTAATTGTAACTGTATCAGAAAGTCTAAGGTCAACCTGTGAACCATTAGCAACAACTTCTGCATCAATAAGGTTCATCTGAGGTGATCCGATGAATCCAGCAACGAAGATGTTGTTAGGTGTGTTATAAAGGTTCTGAGGTGTATCTACCTGCTGAATAATACCATCCTTAAGAACTACAATTCTTGTACCAAGTGTCATAGCCTCTGTCTGGTCATGTGTTACATAAATAATAGTTGTCTGTAATCTCTGGTGAAGCTTAGAAATCTCAACACGCATCTGAACTCTTAACTTAGCATCAAGGTTTGAAAGAGGCTCATCCATAAGGAATACCTTAGGGCTACGAACGATAGCACGTCCCATAGCAACTCTCTGTCTCTGACCACCTGAAAGAGCCTTTGGCTTACGGTCAAGAAGGTGCTCGATATCAAGAATCTTAGCAGCTTCATGTACTGACTTATCAATCTCAGCCTTAGGAACTTTTCTTAACTTAAGACCGAATGCCATGTTATCATATACTGACATATGTGGATAAAGAGCATAGTTCTGGAATACCATAGCGATATCTCTGTCCTTAGGCTCTACATCGTTAACCATCTTGTCACCAATCCATAACTCACCTGAGCTGATTTCCTCAAGACCTGCAATCATACGAAGTGTAGTAGACTTACCACATCCTGAAGGTCCAACGAAAATGATGAACTCCTGATCAGCAATTTCAAGATTAAAATCCTTAACAGCTACGAAACCGTTAGGATATACTTTACAAACATTCTTAAGCGATAAACTTGCCATTATTAAATATCCTCCTAATATAAATGCGCCTTTGCGCTTTTGATGTGATTATAATACACTAAATGGGACTTTTTTACCACATGACATTTTTACAAATCTTTTCCTCGTTTTTTTTGCAAATTTACCATAGCCAGTCCTCTTATGTATAAATTGTACAAAATTAACAGTTGTTTATCTGCAAACATCACTAATGCAAGTTTATTATTATTTTATAATTCATCATTGAATTAAACTATCCACATGTATATAATTAAATACAGAAAAACTGACAGAACGGAGGGATTATATGATAATTGGTGGTCTTTATACCAGCATCAGCACTTCTGATATCAATAATGATATCCAGGTTGCTATGCTTAGAAAAAGTCTTGATACAATTGAGACTTCCGGTGCTGAGCTCACTAAAATGATGGAAGCCTCTGTCACACCAGAGCTTGGACAGAACATAGATATAAGCATTTAATTTTTTCTTTACATTGCAATTATTATGCCAGAAGCCCCTGTATATGGACAAATCATCATCCATATACAGGGGCTTCTGATTATTTAACCTGCAAATTCTATTGCTATCATATAACATATGCATATTGCCAGTCCAACTACAACCGGTGCAGATAAATATTTCTTTATACCTTTTATTCCTTCCGTCCGCACTTTTATGTTTTCCAGTCTTCCATGTCTCTTTGCCATTATCCTGATGCACAAAACCGCCAGCATCATAAACGCTGTTGCCAAAGCCAACAAAACAATCAGCTGCATTACTGTAGCCAGAGCACCTGCAGATGCCGCAAGTTCTCCTTCTCCTTCAAGTGTCCCCACTGCTTGTCCATCTGATGCATATATTCCTGTCATCTTAAGCAGCTGTACCACGCCTATAGAATATGTATTTATCGCAAAATGCGCAATTACCGATGACCAAAGTGAACCGGTAGCTTCGACCATATATGCAAATACAATTCCTATTGCAAATGCATACAGTCCCTGATTAATATTAAGATGGAAGCATCCAAATATTAATCCACTCATAATTGCAGCGCCAGACATACCGGCTTTGCGATAAGAGCCGAAGAATATACCTCTGAATACCAGTTCCTCTACAAGAGGAGGAATTACTGCAAGAAGTATAACCTGCATAAAAAACGGATATGTAAGCAGTGTTGTTGTTCCCTCTTCAAGATAATTGGTAGAAAACAACATCGTAATGCTGTTTAAAAACAACACCATAGGAATCATACAATATCCGGCAACTAAAGATAATATTCCATCGACGAACCCTATCCTTTTATATGGAATGTCTTTCATAGGATCAATCCTGTTTACTACCATATATATAATAGCAATAACCAGAATTATTCCTTCTGATATCACATACTGTATCCAGTCCGGCATCGGTATTCCCATATTGACTAGTACTGCCATTACACTTCCTGCAAGTATAGACAGCGCAATATATCCAACTATAAATATAGGAAAGAAAACATTAACTTTTCTTACTTCCATGCAATTGCTTCCACTTCAAGAAGAACATCCTTAGGAAGTCTTGCAACTTCTACGCATGAACGTGCTGGAAATGGCTCCTTAAAATATTTCTTGTAGATTTCATTAATCTTACCGAAATCATTCATTTCTTTAATAAATACTGTTGTCTTAACAATATTCTCTACCTTAGAGCCTGAAGCCTCAACAAGATTACAGAGGTTCTGGAATGCCTGCTCAGCCTGAGCCTCAACTCCACCTTCTGCGATTTCACCTGTAGCTGGTATTACAGGGATAACTCCTGATGTATATACCATATTGTTAATCTCGATAGCCTGTGAATATGGTCCGATTGCACTTGGTGCCTTGTCTGTACTGATTACTTTCTGCATAATAATCTCCTTATTTCAACATATTCTACGTTACAAACGCATTAAACATATTGTACCGCAATCATCATATTCATTCAAGAAGCTATTTCTTAAGAACTATTGAATCCTGTGTTATCTCAATTTTACCTTCTTTAAGCAGTCTTCCTACAGCTCTCTTGAAAGCATTTTTACTCATATTAAAATGTTTCCTGATAATCTCAGGATCTGCTTTATCAGTAAATCCCAGACTTCCGCCCTTCTTTACTATAGCATCATATATCTGTACTGAATCCTCGTCCATCTGGATATATGCCTTCTGCTTAAGGCTTATAACAAGTTTTCCATCTTCTCTTACTCTTGAAACACGTCCATGAATAACCTCACCGACACTAAGGGGCTCAAATACTTCTGACATAGGAATAAATGCGTCGTACTTATCTTCAACTGCAACATACGCTCTGTAATCTGGAGTTATTCCTATTATAGTACCTGTAACCGCACTATCTTTTACAAGTGTTTCTGACTTTTCAAGATATTTGTTAATTCTCATAGTGGCTGCAAGTCTTCCACTCTTATCTATATATAGAGCAACAAGATACTCTGAACCTTCTGATACATGTGTTGTCTGTTCCTTGTATGGCATGAGCAGATCCTTTTCAAGTCCCCAGTCAAGAAATGCGCCAATACCTGTAATCTGTGATACTTTAAGCCTCTTAAGTTCTCCAAGCTGAATCTTTGGCTTATTAGTAGTTGCAATAAGTCTGTCGCTTGAATCCCTGTAAACAAATACAGTGAGAGCATCTCCCACTTCAACATCATCTGGAACCTGTTTTTTAGGAAGAAGGACTTTATCTTCTTCTGTTCCAAGATATACTCCGAAATCTGTTACCTTTACAATGTTAAGACACTGTGTTTTTCCTAACTCTATCATAACAACACCTATGCTGGCAGCTTCACCAGCCCTTTCATAATAATATATGTGCAAATGTGCTGTTCCCATAAAAACAGCAGCTACTCGCACAAAAAAACCTCCCGTATGACTACGAGAGGTTTCTAGCTGGGCTTGAGGGATTCGAACCCCCGAAATGCTGGAATCAGAATCCAGTGCCTTACCACTTGGCGAAAGCCCAATATCGTGACGACATGCTGTATTATACATGAATGTTTTTAGGAATGCAAGCACTTTTTTAAAAAATTTTCAAAAGTGTTATAATCCATGTCTACTCCGTCATCTTTAGGGTTACTGTACCATCTGCATCAGTACCAAGATTAGGCACCTTCTGCATCTTTTGTGCAGTTCCAATAAAGAACTTGTACTGGTCAAGTACCAGATCCTTCTTCATATCAGATACAGCTTTCTTAATATCAACATCTTCCATGCTGCTTGTAGCTGCTACAAGATTGAATCTGCTTCTGCTTGTAAAGTCAAATGTAAATTTCTTAGGATCAGAATGTGCAGGGGCTGTTGACTGATGTTGCGCTGTCTCTCCTCCTGCTGTAACGCCAGCATCTGTCTCTTCCTGTGTTACAGCAGCTTCCTGTACGCCTGACAACTGTTCATTATCTGACACACTCACTGCTTTATAGCTGTTATTATAATACGAATTTATATTAATTCCACTTACTGACATAGCTGACTCCTCTCCGCCTTTATTACATCCTTGTGCCTTATTTATCGGCAGATGCATCTGATAATTTACCACCTTTATTTAAAAAATCCAGTAATCCTTATTAAATTTTTATAAATCCCCCCTTTTCCGTTGACCTCCTTTACATATTAACTTAGAATAAGAACATATATTCATCAACAAAGATTTTATATTAAGGAGTACATTAATAATATGAACAAAAAGAACTCATTATTCGTGCTTATTGGCATTTTCCTGATTTGTACAAGATTCTGGATATCAATCGGTTCCGTACACATTGATATCACTAATGACATTGTGGGATATATTTTAATATTTATTGGCATGAAGGATTTAAAATCACTCAACTCAAGATTTAAGAAAGGCATGATTCTTTCTGTTGCCGGACTTATCAGTGCTGTGCTTTCCCAGTATCTCATATCGCGCGACTGGCCTTCATCACCTGAAACAATGTATTCAATAGCAATCGGTATAAGTGTTGTATTTGCAATCTATTTCACTTATTACTACACTGAAGCTCTTATAATGGAAGCCCGTATACAGGAAAAGAATGCTGTAACAAGGAATTATCAGATAACATGGCTTTTACTGTCAGCAGGAATTTTTATCCACTATTTTGCTTTTAAAGCATCAACAACTGTATACTCAATACTTGTTGAAGCTCTTATAATAGTAATTACCATATATTATTGTTTTTCTGTTTTTTCTACAAGCAAGCAGCTATATGAGGATTAATTGCTTAACATTTTTTTATGATTACAGTTACAAGATTAACATTATTCGTTTATACCTGAATAGCGTTGACTTTTAATCTTTACAGTGTTTTAATAATGTCGTCAGTACGAAAGGATATTATCTATGAAGAAATTAGAGATTATTATCAGACCTGAAAGACTGGATGATTTAAAGAACATCCTTAATAGTAACGGTGCTCATGGTCTCATGATATCTAACATCATGGGATATGGAAGCCAGAGAGGTCACAAGCAGGTATATAATGGTGTTGATTTCGGTGGCAATCTGCTTCCTAAAGTAAAAGTTGAGTCTATTGTATCCGATGAAACTTATGAAGCAATCATCGATCAGGTTATTGACCAGATTAATACCGGTGAATACGGAGATGGTAAGATTTTCGTATATGATGTATATGATGCCATAAGAATCCGTACCGGTGAACGCGGAACAGACGCATTGTAATTATAATATTATTTTGTTATCAACGGAGATAACAGTCAGGATTGATGTTCTGACCGTTATCTCTTTTTTGTATATAACTTTCGGTATCTGTATCCCATAACCGTACAGATATATAAATCGGGGCCGCAGGAAACTACCCAGCCTGCGACCCCAGCCCCTTTTTTAGTTATTTGCTTATCGTCTTCAATTCATCTATTCTATCCCGCGTAGAAGTAATAGAAATATTGTTTACAAAAACAACATTTTCTATTCCTTTATTATCAACCAGTTCTGTTATCGTCCCATTAAAATAACGGTAATCAACAACATATACGTTTTCAAAATTCTCAACAAGGAATGGTATCATTGCGTTTCCAAATGACTCTTTTATTACAAGCACCGAAGAGCCGTCTGTTACATCCGGGTTATTAATCTCCGTATATGCGTTGTCCCCACCTATAAATGTGCTGTATTTACTTGTTTTATTCCATTTAGATACATCTGTAATTATATTATAATCAACAAAATCATTTTCATTATTAATCATTTTTAACGCATTAGTTGAAAAAGGTTCATATGCATACAAAGTATCCGGATGGTTACTAAGTGAAGTAACCCTTGTCTGTGTATAATAGCTTCCCACAAATGTACCCATATCATGTTCTTTAAAACTATCAAGAGAATATGCATTTTTACCAAGCTGAGCCATAAATGCAGTGTATGCATAATAAGCTCCCAGAGCTGTCCAATGATGATCTGTCCTGAAATATATATATTCATTCCTGTGGCTTCTCATCAATTCATATATATAGCATTTACCAACATTGCGGTTCATTTTACTATACATGTACAATATAGCTTTTCTCTGGTTGCTGCTGTTTATACTGTTTCTGGTCGCATCATCAAGCGTTATGTCAATTGCTGTCGGTATTATCATATCATATACCGTAGCTTTACCTTTAAGCACTTGTGCCATATTATTCACAATTGCCACATATTCATCAGAAATACTTTTAGAAAACGAATAATAATCATATGCGCTGTCACCAAGCACATATACTGAGCCAAGTGATTCACCCGTTTTTGCGGATGCGTTAGTCCCAATTGTATCTGGTTCAACATCATTTCCTATTTCATCAGGGTTAACAATCACAGAATTATCATAAGAATAATTAATCTCTTTATCAGAATCCTGCGATTCTGTCATCCTTTCACTAACGATGTTTTCAATATAATCAAATTCATTCTCGTCAATGTCAGCATCCGGAATTTCATCTCCTTTTATAACTTCGCCATGAATAAGATTTTTACGGATTCCATAAAGTCCGGTCATGCGTTCGTTACATGTAATAAACCCATCCCTGCCTGGAAATGTATCTGAAAACCATGTATCAACTCCTGAGAAATATGTTCCATCCAAAAAACTCTCCATCGAAAATTGAGGAAAGCTGCTAAGTTTTCTTTTCTCAGTTACCGACTCCGACGGCCGCAATGGTATCATAAGTGACACAAATGTACCAAGAACAAGCATTGCCATAAAAATGATTATTTTAACCAGAGCGCCCTTCTTTATAAGATACTGCTTATATTTAGTACTTGTTTTATCAATATTATCAATATTCTTCATAAATGTAATTCCCATACTCTAAATTATCATATGCCAACTCTAAAATCTGAAATAAATAAATGGATTATAACTGTTTCCTACGAGTGCTATTGTTGATAAAATTAATAATATTACCGGCAGAACAATGTTCAGGACATTATAACAATATGTTATACAGACTCTTCCTGAAGCTGCTGACGAACGCATTTTCTGCACAATATATCTGTATAATGGCATTGAGGCTGTTATTGCGACAATAACAAAGAATATATTATTAATTATAACAGTATTAGTTTCTATATTTGTAAATTTATTGCCATTCATTCCAAACATAGACCTTAGACACATTCCTAGCATAGAAAAATCTGAAAATCTAAAAAGCACCCAGCCAAAGAATACTACTATAAATGTATATGCACGCCTTATAATCTGTCCTGCTGCTTTAGGAATCCTGTCAAACAGCTTTAACAGAATAACTTTCTCCAACACAAGAAATGCAAAGAAATACATTCCCCATAATATAAAATTAGCAGAAGCGCCATGCCATAGTCCTGTAAGACTCCATACTATAAACATGTTAAGTATCTGCCTTGCAAGTCCTTTTCGGTTTCCTCCCAGTGGAATATACAGATAATCCCTGAAAAATGTTCCCAGCGATATATGCCATCTTCTCCAGAAATCCGTTATTGAATCTGCTACATATGGGTAATTGAAATTTTCTTTATAATGGAAGCCTGTCATTTTTCCCAGTCCTATTGCCATATCTGAATATGCAGAAAAATCAAGATATATTTGCAGTGCGTACAGAAGCATTCCGAACCAGCTTCCAAGTACCGTAACGCTTCCAAGCCGCGCAATGCTCTCTGGAAGTACACTGTCAACAATAGATGCACATGTATTTGCCAGAAGCGTTTTCTTTGCAAGCCCGGTTGTAAACCTTGATATTCCTTCATTCATATCATCAATTCCGGTTTTGCGTTCCCTAAGGTCATCCTTTATATCTTTATATCTGACTATAGGACCTGCTATACACTGATGAAAAAGTGAAGCATATAAAAGCACTTTCCAATACTGTGTGTCAGCTTTAACCTCTCCGCGATACACATCAACGACATATGAAATCAACTGAAATGTATAAAAAGATATTCCAACAGGAAGTAATACCTGAGGTATTATCTTTGGAACACCAGTTATAAATCGTGATATTTCACAAATAAAACCAAGATACTTGAAAAAAGCCAGAATACACAGACTAGCCGCAATATCTGCCGCCAATATATATCCTGACTTTCTTGAATTTCTGAAATGCTCTACCCACAATGCTCCCATATAATTAATCAATGCCATGAACATCATTACCAGCAGATACTTCGGTGAAGTCCATGCATAAAACATAAGTGAAAAAACAAGCAGACAGATATTCTTTTTCTTAATATCCGATATAACTGCATAGCACAACAGATTAACCGGAAGAAAAATATATATAAATAATAGGCTTGAAAAAACCATTGTTATTCTTCCTCTTCTTTATCCTCATTAGTATCTTCTTCTGTTCCTGCTTCCTGTACTGATGGAACAGATTCCTTTTCAAGCTGTTTGAATATGCTTGAGAAAATATATGAATCAACATACAGAATCAATGGTATAGTCACAATAAATGCTGTGAAATAAAGACATGAAAAATATGTAAGCCCAACAGTAGCTATTAACATAATAATAGTCTGTGGAAGATGATGTACACTTATTATAAGAGCATTTTTTAATGTCACTATTATATTATTGTCATATCTTGACAGCATTGAAAATGAATACAGCATAACTGCTGCCCATACCGCCATAACACCAACTACAACAAATACAAATATAACGCCAGCCCGAGAGCCCTGTACAAATCCCCACTGGGCACTGGCTCTTAAATCAACGAAAAGAAGGAAACCAATTACAACATGTATAAGCTCTAATAAAAATCCCTGCGCGAAATTCATCTTGAATGATTTCCAGAAATCCTTATATACATAGCTTTCTTCATCCCTTACAAGCTTAATGCCAGAATAAAATGCTGCTGTAAGCGCTGCTCCGATTGTAATAACTGGAACACAGAATAATACTGTAATAACTGCTAATATAATAAAATCTCCTGCTTTTGTAAGACCTTTAAATAATTTACCATCTAATCCAAATCCATTCATAATTATATACCCCTTTTTTGCTTAAACACTATGATTATACAAAACCTTACATAAAAATCAAAGAAAATTTCAAATATATTTCTTAAATGTTTATAAAAGCTGTTTTTTTGAGTTTATATATGTGTTAAACTGTATGCTATCTTACGATTAATTTAAGGAGAATTTATGGCTAACAGCAACAACATACACGATGAAGTAAAGGAACAGCGTAAGAAGTTAAAAGATCTTACATTTTCCGGAAAGATTGAATACATCTGGAGCTACTACAAAATTCCTATTATTGGCATTCTGCTTGCCATACTTTTTGCAGGTTCCCTTACTTATTCTATTATAAGAAACAATTATGACACTGTCTGTTTTATAGCGGTTCTGGACGGAAGAATAACCGGATATGATGATGATACGGACGCTCTTACTACAGGTCTTACAGATTATCTTGGTATTGACGGTAAAAAAGAACAGGTTGATATATCATATACATTTTCACTTGTAGAAAAGGAAATGGATCAGGAAGCTGCTGTAACAGCCAACAGAATATATACCTATGCATCAACCAATACTCTTGACGGGTATCTATCTGAAAAAGAATATATTGATTATTTCTGTACTGACCGTAATATATTCTTCTGGGATTTAAGAGACCTGTTCTCAACAGAAGAACTTAATGAACTTTCTGATTATATTATTTATTACACTAATTCATCAGGAGAATCATTTCCTATAGCTGTTGATATTTCTGAAGCCCCTGTTATCAAAGGCAGTGACCTTAATATGAAGCAGCCTTGTTACGGCATCATATCAACATCCAAATATTCTGAGAATGCCGCCAACTTTATAAGATTTGTATTCAATATGGAAAAGCCTTGATATCACAGAACTTTTCTATATATATTCATCCCGTCTGTATCGCCTGCATACAATGTGAAACCCAGTTTCAATGCAAGCTGTATGGACGGGATATTTGTTTTCACTGTGCATATATATAATTCTTCTAAGCCTAACCTGTCCTTAGCAATATTCACTATATGGTTCATAACTTCCCATGCCACACGCTTTCCCTGCCAGCTTTTTTTCACAAGATACCCAAGCTCCTGACAGTTCTGTCCATCTATGCTGCGGTTTTCAATGCCTGCCCTTGCCACAAGTTCACCTGTTTTCTTTTCAAACACAAGCCACAGACCGTACCCGAAGAAGCCATACATATTCTCAATGTATTTTATTGTAAATGCTTTCTCATCCTCATATTCATATAATGGCTCAACATACGGGCAGTCTGAAAGTGTCTGATATAATTCGTATAAATGTGGCAAATCCCCAACTGTCATCTCCCGTATAATAAACCTCTCAGTCTCTGCAATCACAAGCGGCTCATTGTATTTTCTGGCACATACAAGTTTTAACAGGTCGTCATCAATATCTTCCTCATCATATACAACATATGAAGCTTTTCCAAGGTATGCTTCTCCAAGCCCTATATCAGGAATCTCCAGCGTTCCATCCAGGCTTAACATATCTTTGTCATTAATTATTATTTTTCTGCCTTCGCCCATATCAATACATTTTCTCATATATGCCTCTTCATAATTGTTTCTAAAGTTTTAATTTGACTTTTTATACTGTAGTATTTAGAATTAATTACATCACATTTTGCTCATGCAGACAAGCGGGCAATTTAATGAATTTCAGGAGGAATAATATGGCTAATCCAATAGTTACATTTACAATGGAAAACGGCGATGTGATGAAAGCTGAGCTTTATCCGGAAATCGCACCTACATCAGTTAATAATTTCGTTAATCTTGTTCAGAAGGGATTCTATGACGGACTTATATTTCACAGAGTAATCGCAGGTTTTATGATTCAGGGGGGTGACCCTGAAGGAACAGGTATGGGTGGTCCTGGCTACTCTATCAAGGGCGAATTCGCATCTAACGGATTTAAGAACGACTTAAAGCATACAAGAGGTGTTCTTTCAATGGCTCGTTCTATGAGACCTGATTCTGCAGGCTCACAGTTCTTTATCATGCACCAGAACGCTCCACATCTTGACGGAGATTACGCTGCTTTTGGTAAGCTTATCGAGGGTGAAGATGTTCTTGACAAGATTGCAGGCGTAGACACAGACTACAGCGACAGACCTAGAAAGCCACAGGTTATGAAGACTGTTACTGTTGAGACATTTGGCGAGGAATATCCAGAACCAGAGAAGTTATAATTAAATTATATTAAACAAAATCGGCGGGTACATATCACAATTCTGTACCCGCCTTTATTATTATATGTTTATCATCTAGAAATGTCCGCCGTAGCCGCTGTTTCCACCGCCTCCGCCACTGCTGCTGCTGTTATTATTATGCTCGATATGTCTTGTAACAACTGTTGTATTAATAAACACATCTCTTCTGTCATTAACCTTGAAGTTATGATCTTTCGTATATTCTGTACTACTTACAGTCATTCTTGCCTTGGCATTATGCATCATTGTAAGAACTGCAGCAACTGCAACTCCTAATGCAATAAGAAGCTTAATCCACATTTTATATGTAAGTTTCTTGACTATACTTGTAGTCATACACATATTCATCTTTTTTACGTATGTAGAAAATGCTTTATAATAATCTTTATCTGACAGATATCCTTCACATTTTTCTCCTATGTCATCAATTGTACTCTGTGAAACATCAGTTCCTGCCTTGCCCTGTGTATACATTCTGTCGGCTCTTGATTTCATATCAACACCATATATTACGGCATTCTGCGAATATCCGTTATCATCAAGAAACTGCTTAAGATAACTGTCCATCGTACTGCCATCATGTCCGATATTAGTTGTAATAATAACGATATCACATTCTGAATCCGCAGACGCTTTCTTACACTGGCTCTTTAACTTACTTATCTCATCAGCAGTAAGAATTCCTGCATTGTCATATACATATTCCTTTGAAGAATCCGCATAGACATCACTTTTCATGCTGAATAACACACCAACGCACATAATGCACGCCATAATTATGCTCATGAGAGCTTTCATTTTTCTACTAATCTTCATCATATGAACAACAGCCCTCCAAACATCGTAATAATAAGTATAACAAGGAATATTCCCGCTCCATAGCCAAATGCTTTCTTTCCGCTTATCGGTCTGTCAGCAACTATCTTTCCTGTCTGTCCGTTAAGCATGAACTGGAAATTCTTCTTGTTAAACCTGTAATTAAGTACCCATACCGGAAATAATGCATACTGGCTTCCTGTTGGACGCATTGTTATGTCATTGTGGATTATATTGACAGATGAATAACCTGTAATTGTTGACATTGCAATATCTGTTATATATTTGTCAGCTCTTCTCGTAGCTCTCTCCTGTATCTGGTCTGCCGTATAATTATATCTTTCTGAAAGATATCCTGACAGATATGGCATTGAAAATGCAGTTAATTCGTTATAGTTAAATGGTTCCAGCTTATCCATCGCATCATCAGGCATTTTCTCAGATGCATCAGCCGGAATCTTCTCAAATTTTGCAGATATATTTCTGAACACCTGAAAATGATCTGTGTATATATACTCTGTATCACCTTTTCTTGTTGTCCTTACCCTTTCTGCATTAGCATGCATATCAGTCTGTGCCGAATAATCATACAGCCAGTAAGGTACATACAGTCCGCTTATTTTCTCAATTGTTGAATTTCTTGATAAAGCAGATGGTGTGAGCGGTCCTTTCTTACACCAGTTTTTGTAAATCTCTACTGCTTTATCCTTGTTAATCTTAAATGGTATAATTGTTGATGGCTTGAATTCACCTTTAAGTCTGTCCTCCACAAGTGTCGGATTACCACAGAATGAACAAAATGTTGCCGATGTATACTCATCTGCTACAAGCTCTGCACCACATGTATTACAATGGTACATCTTCATCTCTTTGTCATATTCCCCCTGTGTGCTGTTCTGTGAATATTTCTGTTCATATTCCCGCACATCAATCTGCATTCCACATGACGGACAGCCTAATTTCTGTGTGGTACTGTCAAACTCCATAGCAGCACCGCACCCAGGACATTTGTAAATTGTTGGCATATTCCCCTCCTTAATCCACGCATGTTCATAAATTGTTCATATCTAATTCAATAAGATTTAACACTATGCACATTGTTTCTTCACTTTTGTTCAATATAATTCAATCATAAGAACAAGACATTTTCTACTATATGTTTTTCATAAATCGAGTTGTTAATGAACAGCTCTCCTCCCTCTTTCACCGTCTGCTTCTCCGGCAGACGGTGTTTTACTTTGCAGATTATTATAACATAATGAACGAAACAACTATAAGAACAGCTCCAACTATCATTACAATCTGTCCTCTCTTCTTATCCTTTTTTAACTTCTCATTATCTCTTCTTGCCTTCTCGTCGTCAGGCATCATCTGTTCATCATATGTAATTCTTACATCTCTCATATCATAAAATATATTAAAATTATGTTTAGCCGTAAAATATGTTGCAGCTCCTACAATAACAACAACCAGACCTATCAGAAACATCATAAATCCCATAAATGGCAATATACTATTTCCAGCATAAGCTTCATTATTGTAAAAATCTACTTCAAGACTTATCTTGTTGATAAAAAATGATAAATAATCCATGCCAATCTCCTTTCCTAATTAAAATTCAATATACAAAATGCATTATACATCATATTTATTTATATTTATACATAAATATCAGTTAAATATTTCTTTTCATTTTTAATGATATGAGATATAATATTGTCATGCAAAAATCGTGCAATGGAGGTAAAGAAATATGTTAGTTTCAGCAAAAGAAATGTTAGACAATGCTCTTGCCGGCAAATATGCTGTCGGTCAGTTCAACATCAATAACCTTGAATGGACTAAGTCTATTCTCCTTACTGCACAGGAGATGAATGCTCCTGTAATCCTTGGTGTATCTGAGGGCGCCGGTAAGTATATGACAGGTTTTGAGACTGTTGCAGCCATGGTTAAAGCTATGGACAAGTCTCTTGGAATCACTGTTCCTGTTGCTCTTCATCTTGACCACGGAACATACGAAGGATGCTACAAATGTATCAAAGCAGGCTTCACATCTATTATGTTTGATGGTTCTCACTATCCAATTGACGAAAATATCAAGAAAACAACAGAACTTGTTAATGTAGCACACAATCTTGGTCTTTCTATTGAAGCAGAAGTTGGTTCAATAGGTGGCGAGGAAGATGGTGTTATCGGAATGGGTGAATGTGCAGACCCTGATGAATGTAAATCTATTGCTGATCTTGGCGTAGATATGCTTGCAGCAGGTATTGGTAACATTCATGGAAAGTATCCGGCTAACTGGCCAGGATTAAGCTTTGAAACACTTGCTGCAGTTAAGGAAAAGATTGGTGATATGCCATTAGTTCTTCACGGTGGTACAGGAATTCCAGCAGATATGATTCAGAAGGCTATTTCTCTCGGTGTATCTAAGATTAATGTTAATACAGAATGCCAGCTTTCATTTGCTGATGCAACAAGAAAATATGTTGAAGCAGGCAAAGATCTTGAAGGAAAGGGCTTTGATCCTAGAAAGCTTCTGGCTCCTGGATGTGAAGCTATTAAAGAAACTGTACGTGAGAAGATTAATCTTTTCGGTTCAGCTGGAAAAGCATGATAAAAACTGATTGGAGATTATTATGAGTGATATTAAAACAGAGGATAATGATGATTTTATTGTATCGTCCTCTGATTTAGAAAAGGATGAAGCAGACATCGCTTTTGAAGCGAAAGAAAAAAAGAAAAGGAAATCAAAAATTATAAGCCGTATAGTACTTGTTATTTCTGCATGTGTATTTATATTTGCAGCATATAATCTTATATCTATTCTTCTTGAATATAAGAAAGGAAATGATATTTATGACAACATAGGTGATACGGTTCTTGACGACACTCCTGTCAATATCAGCATAGGAGATGATGCGGAGATTACTATTCCATTTAAATATGATCATCAGGCACTGCTCGATATCAATTCTGATGGACTTGGTTTCTTATATATTCCTTCTCTTGATACCAGATTACCTATCGCTCAGACTACTGACAATGATTTTTATCTTACACACACATTTGACAAAACATACAATAGTAACGGATGTGTATTTGAAGATTACCGGATAACTGATAAGCTTAATGCCAACCATATAATTCTTTATGGTCACAGCATGAATTCAGGTGCAATGTTTGGAACTCTCCACAAATACAAATCATCATATTTTTATAATTATGATGGCAATGATGTATTCTATATTTACACAGAAGATATCATTAAAGAATATAAAATATTCACCGCATATGTAAGTGAACCAATCAGTGATACATATACATTTAATTTTATAAGTCTTGATGGTCTGCGCTCATATGCTAACAGGATGAAAGCCTTATCTTTATATGATACTGGAGTTAATGTTGACAAAGCAACACAAGTAGTAACACTTTCAACCTGTACAAATAATGGTAAACAACGTTTTATCATTTCGGGAATGTATGTAGGTGAAACTACAATCGAAGATTTTGAGAAGTCTTCTGAAGGAACAACATCTGCCAATAATTAAAGATAACTAGCACAATATATGCTAATATACTTAATTAATATAATTTTTTTCAAAAAGAACTTGCATTATTATGTAATATGAGTTATTTTATTTAAAGACAGCAAGCTGTCACTAATTAAATAAGGTAGAACAAAGGCGTTCCATTTATATATTTGTATAAGTATATACTTGGGCGCCATTTTTTAGTTTTACTAATAAAAAGATAAGAAAAGGAAGGATGAGAAAGTTATGAGTGAAAGATTCAATGTAGCTGACATCTTCGGCGAGAATGTGTTTAATGACACAATTATGAAAGAACGTTTACCAAAGAACGTTTACAAAAACCTTAAATTAACAATGGAAGGTGTGCAGGAATTATCTTTAGCAGATGCTGATGTTATCGCTAATGCTATGAAAGACTGGGCTATCGAGAAAGGTGCAACTCATTACACACATTGGTTCCAGCCTTTAACAGGAACTACTGCTGAGAAACATGATTCATTTATATCAGCACCTAAGTCAGACGGAAAGGTGCTTATGGAATTCTCAGGCAAGGAATTGATTAAGGGTGAACCTGATGCTTCATCATTCCCTTCAGGTGGTCTTCGTGCAACATTCGAGGCCAGAGGATATACAGCATGGGATTGTACATCTCCTGCATTCGTACGTGAAGGTGCCCAGGGTGCTACTCTTTGTATCCCTACAGCATTCTGCTCTTACACAGGTGAGGCTCTTGACCAGAAGACTCCATTACTTCGTTCAATGGATGCCATCAACGAGCAGGCTCTTCGTATTTTAAGACTTATGGGTAACACAACATCTAAGAAAGTTACTCCTTCTGTAGGCGCTGAACAGGAATACTTCATCGTAGACAGAGAGAAATATTTACAGAGAAAGGATCTTATCTTCTCTGGCCGTACTTTATTTGGAGCTATGCCTCCTAAGGGTCAGGAACTTGATGATCACTACTTTGGTTCTATCCGTGAAAGAATCGCAGCTTTCATGAAGGATGTTAATGAAGAATTATGGAAGCTTGGTGTATCTGCTAAGACACAGCATAACGAAGTTGCTCCTGCACAGCATGAGTTAGCTCCTATCTATGCACAGTGCAACATTGCAACTGATAACAACCAGCTTATGATGGAAGTAATGAAGAAGGTTGCTTACAGACATGGTCTTGTTTGCCTTCTCCATGAGAAGCCATTTGCAGGTGTTAATGGTTCTGGTAAGCATAACAACTGGTCTATCACAACTGATGATGGCATTAACATGCTTGACCCAGGTAAGACACCACATGAAAACTTCCAGTTCCTTCTTGTACTTGGTGCAATTATGAAGGCTGTTGATAAGCATGCTGACCTTCTTCGTGAATCTGCATCTGATGTTGGTAACGATCACAGACTTGGAGCTAATGAAGCACCTCCAGCTATCATCTCTATGTTCCTTGGCGAGCAGCTTGAAGATGTAGTTATGCAGTTAATCGATAAGGGTGATGCTACAAGCTCTATCCAGAAAGGTAAGTTAAAGACTGGTGCTTCTACTCTTCCAGACCTTAACAAGGATGCTACAGATAGAAACAGAACATCTCCATTCGCATTCACAGGTAACAAGTTTGAGTTCCGTATGGTTGGTTCTTCAGATTCTATCGCTCCTGCAAATGTTGTTCTTAATACAATCGTTGCAGAAAGCTTTAAGGAAATCGCTGATGAATTAGAGGGTTCTGAAGATATGCAGATGGCTGTCCATGATATGATTAAGAAGCTCTTCACAGACCATCACAGAGTTGTATTCAATGGTAACGGTTACTCAGATGAATGGGTAGCAGAGGCTGAAAGAAGAGGACTTCCAAACATCAAATCTATGGTTGAGGCTGTTGGTTCACTTGTTAAACCTGAAACAGTTAAGATGTTTGAAGGATTTGGTGTATTCACAGAAGCTGAATTAAAGTCAAGAGCTGAGATTAAGTACGAGGCTTACTCTAAGGCAATCAACATCGAAGCTAAGACAATGATAGATATGGCTGGCAAGGAAATCATTCCTGCTATTATCTCATACACAACAGAACTTGCTAACTCAGTACTTTCAGTTAAGGAAGCTGGTGCAGACGCTTCAGTTCAGGCAGACATCCTTACAGAAGTATCTGGTTACTTAAAGGAAATGAAGGCAGCTTCAGCTAAGCTTGCAGAGACAGTTGCTACAGCAGCTACATTTGAAGGAAAAGCACAGGCTGAATACTTCAGAGATACAGTAAAGGTTGCAATGGACGAATTAAGAGCTCCAGTAGATAAAGCCGAGATGATAGTAGATAAGGAATTCTGGCCATTCCCAAGCTACAGCGAATTATTATTCGAGGTATAATACATAACTAATTGTTATAAATCACTCTCATAAAAATCTCCAGCATTAGACCGGCGAAGCCAAATCTAATGCTGGAGATTTTTCACCCCTTGAAACATCCACTGTGTAGATTGCCAGTCTGGGGGTATCGGGCTGTGGCTTGATTTATTACGAGTTGTGCAGGAGTTAATGCCGCCATAGACAAAAGTTCAGCGTGCAAAAGCTCGTTCAAACGAAGTGCGTTTGCTTTTGCACGCTGTAAAAAGCTCTGTATATGGCGGCATTTACTCCTGCTAGGCGCAGTAATCCATGAAAGCCACAGCCCGATATCCCCAGACTGGCACCACCTACACGCTACTGTGGATAACTCAACCTCTCCTCAACCGGATTATCCAGAACCTCCTCCTTAAACTTCCTCATATATATCTTCGCAAGCTTAAGATTGTTATCCAGATAATTACCACAGTCTCTTGGTGAATATCCAGGAATTGGTGTATTATCGTCATAATTAAGAACATAGTCGGCAGCTTCTCTTAATACCCCGATAATATCCTCAGACTTTAAATCTCCTGCAAATATAACATAAAAACCTGTTCTGCAGCCCATAGGTCCGAAATATATAGTTTTCTCAGCCCATTCTGCATGATTTCTTAAAAATGTAGCAACAAGATGTTCAATTGAATGAATCCCCGGAGTATCCATAGGTGGCTCTTCATTAGGTCTTGTAAATCTTAAATCAAATGTTGTAAGACATACATCTCCGATATAATCCTTTCTTGATACATATACACCTGTCAGTAAATCAAGATGATTCACCGTAAAACTTGCTATCTTGTTCATTATGACTCCTTCTTTCTTATAAATACTATTCTTTTGTTATCTGTTGTTTCTATTAGCAGTTCTTTTATGCTTGATACAAATTTTGTCAGAGTTGAATATCCATATTCCTTTGCCTTGAATTTCGGATACTGACTATGTATTCTCTGTCCAAGTATTGCAAGCTCAACTCCTGTTGCCTTGCTTGCTCTGACATTATCTATTGCGTATTTAACAACCTGTTCTTTAATATTGTCATCTTCTTTGAGCTTTACCAGTACTGCATTATTAACCTTATATGTCTTGAATCCATCCATCTCATTGATAAATGTGGATAATGAGCTATACCCATAATTACGGACATCAAAGTCAGAATATTTTTTCTGCAAACGGCTTCCTATCTCTCCTAAATCCGTCTGCTTTCCCTTATTATCATTTTCCTGGATAATCTCAATAATAGCATTTTCGATTTTGGAAATTCGTATAATATTGTGTGATCTGTTAGGCCTCTGCTTATTATTAACAGCTGTAATTTCTTCATCCTCCTGATCCTGTAAAAGTTCCAGATCAGTAAATACTGAACATGCTGCCCTGAATGACCTTGGTGTTTTGTTCTCACCCATTCCAATAACTTCCATGCCAGATTCACGCAGCCTGCTTGCCAGTCTTGTAAAATCTCCATCACTTGATACAATACAGAATCCATCCACATTTTTCGTATACAGAATATCCATAGCGTCAATTATAAGTGTTGAATCAGTAGCATTCTTGCCTACTGTGTTGCGAAACTGCTGTATTGGTGTAATTGAATTCTCCATCAATTCTTTCTTCCATTTGCCCGCCTGCGGACTTGTCCAGTCCCCATATATTCGCTTGTACGTTATAACTCCATACTTAGTCATTTCATCTAATATATTAGAAATATATTTTGATGAAATATTGTCCGAATCAATAAGAACCGCATACCTCTTATCGTCCATAGATTCCCCCTTAATATAAACATTACATCTGATGACGTACTATCTTATATTCATCATTGCTCTGATAATATGGACACTGCTTATATGAAGAACTTAAAAGTCTTGCGTAATCGTCCTCGTCCATATCAACATCACATACATATCCTTCAATCTCCTCGTCATATACAAGGTTGTTGCAGTAATCGCAATTATATTGTGATGACATATTTATTCCATCTCCTTATTATCTGCTGTCTGGCTGCCTGACGCACCGTTGAGTCTTCCCATTTCCTCATATCTTTCAAGGAAATTATGCTTAACACCATACTGCTTATATGCAATAACTGTATCAAGATTAACGTTTTCAACACTTCTGAAAATGTTCTTCTCAATGTAAGGGCTTACCTTAGTCAGGTCTTTGATAAGCTGCTTGATCTCGCCTCTCTTAGAACCCTTTTCTGTGCCACCACATGAAGCACAGCTCTCTGTAAGCCTGCATGCACACTGTATAAATGCAAGATTATTATAATCTCTCCAATGTATTATATCAGCTTCTCTTATAAGGTAAAGTGGTCTTATAAGTTCCATGCCCTCAAAATTAGTGCTGTGAAGCTTTGGCATCATAGTCTGAATCTGTGCACCGTATAACATTCCCATAAGAATCGTCTCTATAACATCATCATAATGATGACCTAACGCAATCTTATTGCAACCCAGTTCTTTAGCCTTGCTATACAGATATCCTCTTCTCATTCGGGCACACAGATAACATGGAGACTCCTCTATATCTGCAACCGTATCGAATATCTCTGATTTGAACACGGTTATAGGAATATCAAGAATCTTTGCATTATTAAGAATAACCTGATAATTAATATCATTGTATCCCGGATTCATAACTAAAAATACAAGTTCAAAATTATTCTTCCCATGTCTCTTAAGCTCCTGAAAAAGCTTCGCCATAAGCATAGAATCCTTACCGCCTGATATACAGACAGCAATCTTATCTCCGTCCTGTATAAGGTCATATTCATTAAGTGCCTGTGTGAACTTTCTCCATATAGGCTTTCTGAACTTCTTGACTATGCTCCGCTCTATTTCCTTAACTCTTTCTTCACCTGAAAGCTCATTCTCTGCCTGTGCTTCCTTGACATAATTCTCGAACTTCCACTTCATATAAGCGCCCCAGCCGCCATACAGACTGTAGACCTCATAACCCATTTCTTCAAGAATATCTGCCAGATCATCACTGTGCAGACCCGTATAGCACAGAAGATATATAGGAACACTCTTATCAAACTGCTGTGTGAATTCCTCCGGTGTTTCTTCAAGCACCTTAATCAGTTCCTCCCAGTACCAGTTTCTTGCTCCGGGATATGTTTCCTTCTCGAATTCCTGCTTGTCTCTTACATCAAGCAGAACCTTTTCTCTTTCATCATTCTGGTAATCAATTATTGTTTTCATCATCAACCTCTTCATCCTGCGAATCCTCAAGAATACGCAGTCCTGCCGTACTTGTAACAGGAAGTGAGAACACAATAGTTCCTGCCTTGCTGTCTACGCCGGCTTTGTCCATTATAGCACGCATAATAGCATTTTTCTGTGATGACTTTGCAACAATAAGAATTACTTCCTTCTCTGAAACAAGCGAAACTCCAAGGAACTGCTCTGCCCGCTTCATTCCAACACCCTTTCCATGAAGCACCGTTCCACCTGTTGCACCGCCTTCTTCCGCTGCTCTCATCACCTGTGTATTATATCCATAATTAGCTATTGCAACAATAAGTTCATGTTTAGTATCCTTCAATGTGCTCTCATCTCCTTTCTTATATTCCTGCCCGTCAATTAAGAATCCCAGCTCTCTCTTGCCACCAATACTGCTTAGCGACACTATAAATGCGATTCCGGTTCCTGGCACATCTATTCTTAATTTACTCTGAAGCCCCTTCTTAACATTCTTCCATGTATCCTCTGTAACAAGTGACATATGGATACCTTTCTCGTCATCCTCAAGTCCCAGTAAATCAAGTACATCACTTGATGCTGTTCCCCTGCCTAACGATATATTAGCTGCTTCAACATTATAATCCTTATAGCAATCAACAAAACGCGGCATATTCTTCCTGCTGCATATTGTTACCATTACATATACTTCACTCATATCCATCACCTCTACAATTCAATAATCGCATCATCTGAAAGCTCTGCAAACATATCCACAACAGGTGTAACAGTCTGTGGCACATTTGCTCTCCTGCTGTCCTTGATTCTGTATATAACACCTAGTATCTGCAAAGTTATAAGAGGTGTCATGGCAACCATGGCAACAACACCGAATGCGTCAGTTACAATATTACCGCCTACTGCGAGACATGCTCCCTGTGCCAGTGGCAGTAAAAATGTAGCTGTCATCGGACCTGACGCAACTCCTCCGGAGTCAAATGCTATGGCAGTGAATATCTTAGGAACAAAAAGCGTAAGTATCAGTGCTATTCCATAACCCGGAATAAGAAAATATAATATTGAGATGCCTGTCAGCACTCTTATCATTGAAAGGCCAACAGATACTGCAACACCTACAGAAAGACTTATCTGCATTGATTTGCCTGATATGCTTCCTGATGTCAGTTCTTCTACCTGATGCATAAGCACATATACAGCAGGCTCTGCCTTAACAATGAAATATCCTATTATCATGCCAGTTGGTACGATAATCCATCTAAATGATAATGAAGCAAGTACTGAACCAAGATAATTACCTGCTGGAATAAATCCTACATTAGCACCTGTAAGAAAAAGTACAAGTCCAATATATGTATACACAAGTCCAACGCATATCTTCATAAGCGACTTCTTATTCATCTTTGGAGCAAATATCTGAAACACTCCAAAAAATACAACTATCGGAAGAAGTGACAGTGCTATTTCTTTCAGATATTTCGGTATCTCATACAGGAACAGCTTACCAAGTTCAACAGAATCGCTTACTTCAGTAATTGCTGTTGTTGTAAAATTACCCTCTGTACTATAAACCATTCCAAGAATAAGAACAGCAAGGATTGGACCGATTGAACATAATGATACAAGACCAAAACTATCATTGCCGGCATGTTTATCGTTTCGGATAGAAGAAATACCCACACCAAGAGCCATTATAAATGGTACAGTCATCGGACCGGTTGTTACTCCCCCTGAATCAAATGCAACTGCAAGAAAGCCTTTAGGAACAAACATCGCAAGCGCAAAAACAATTGCATAAAACACCAGCAGAAGCGGCGCAAGCGGTATTCCAATCAATATTCTTAAGAGTGCAGCAACAAGAAATACACCTACTCCCACTGCTACCGATAATATAAGCACCATGTTAGGTACTGCCGCCACCTGACCTGCAAGCACCTGCAAATCCGGCTCAGAGACTGTAATTATAACTCCAAGGATAAATCCAATCGCTATAATCATCCATAATTTCTTAGTCCTTAACATGCTTCCACCAACTCTTTCTCCCATTGGCGTCATGGACAATTCTGCCCCTAAAGAAAAAAACACCATGCCAATAATAACCAGCACGGCTCCAACAATGAATTCAACCAGTATACTAGGTGAAAGAGGTGCTATTGTGAAGCCAAGAAGCAACACTATAAGCATTATTGGTACTACCGCACTAACAGACTCCTTTGTCTTTTCCTTCATCTTCTCTCTTACCACTGTATTCTGGTAACTAAATTGTGTCCTTAATAATCCAGCCTTCAATAAAATCTCCCTTCGCTCTTAAATATCAGTTTCGGGTTACATAGTAATATATTAACATCTAATAATTGTACTGGCTACTTAAAATTTTATAAAAAGTGCCCGAATCAGAACACTTTTTATAAATTAAAACTCAATTATAAATTGTCATTTTCTTTCTCTCTGAGCAGTTCCTCATACTTTAACTGGTATGCAATCAGCCGTGGAATGTATTCTGGTGGAGTTCTTCTTGATGCCTCCCAGTCCTCTAATGTACGCACAGGAATGCCTGTGTGCTGTGAAAATTCTTTTCTAGTCATTCCAACGCTTTCTCTAAGCTGTTTTATTGTCTCTGCTATAGTCATAATATATCCCCTCTCAATGCATTTTTATTATTGTATTGTCGTATGCTTTATTTCAATCACATACTTCTCTTTTAATTTTGAGCATCTATTCTGTGCAATGATACCTTCATGCTACAACATTAATCAATTGCCGGCTGTTCTTTCAAAATCAGTGCAACGCTCTCCACATGCACCGTATGCGAAAATTGGTCCACAGGCTGTACCTTAACAGTCTTGTAACCTTTAGTCGCAAGCAGTCCTAAGTCACGGGCAAGTGTTGCCGAATCGCAGCTTACATACACGATACGCTCAGGCGACATCTTGACAATCGTGTCAAGAAGCGACTCATCGCAGCCCTTTCTTGGCGGGTCAACGACTACGACAGCAGGAGTAATGCTCTTTCTTGCTTCCTCACGCTGAGCCTCGGTTGCAGATGTGTCTGTTGCCAGCCGCGCCATTTCTTCATAAAAATGTGGTACGACCTCCTCAGCCTTTCCGACAAAGAATTCAGCATTATCAATGCCGTTAATTGCCGCATTGTTCTTAGCATCTTCTATGGCTTGCGGAACAATCTCAACACCATATACCTTTCTTGCATTCTTGGCAAGGAATAACGATATTGTTCCTATTCCACAATACAAGTCCCATACAGTCTCATTGCCTGTAAGTCCTGCGTATTCAAGGGCTTTTCCATACAGCTTCTCAGTCTGTCTTGGATTAACCTGAAAGAACGAAAGCGGTGATATCTGATACTTAATGTCACCGATATAATCTTCAATATAACTTTTTCCCCACAGAGTCTCGCACTGTCTGCCAAGAATGACATTAGTGTTCTCCGTGTTGTAATTAAGCATAATTGATTTGATGCATTTGTCTGTACTTATATCTGAATCAAGCGACACTTCTGTAAGGCGCCCTACAAGCGATTCCTTTAACTTATCAGACATCTTAGTGCCGTTAATAACAAGACAGACCATTATCTCGTCTGTGTGAAAGCCTGTTCTTATAAGGACATGACGCACAAGCCCTTTTCTGGTCTGTTCATCATATGGTGCAACACCGTTGAGCTCCATCCAGCTCTTTATCACAGCAAGAATATACTGGTTCTCGACAGCACCAATCTTGCAGTCTGTACATGAGATAATAGAATGAGTTCTTCCTGCATAGAAGCCCATCACAACGCTTCCATCTTTGGCAATTCCAACCGGATACTGTGCTTTATTTCTGTATCTGAAAGGCTCTTCCATTCCGATAGCCGGGAAAAACTCATAGCCTTCTATCTTACCGATTCGCTTGAGATTATCGTCAACCAGCTTTTCCTTAAATCTTAGCTGTGCCTGATAACTCATCTGCTGAATCTGACAGCCACCGCACTGTCTCGCAACAAGACAGGCAGGAGTCACTCTGTCAGATGAAGCCTCAATAATCTTTTCAAGCCTTGCATAACCGTAATTCTTCTTGGCTTTAATAATCTTTGCCTCAATCTTATCTCCGATTATCGCATCCTTAACAAAGAGAGTATATCCGTCAACCTTGCCGATACCCTCTCCTCCGGTTCCTATATCTTCTATTACAAATGTTACTTTATCATCTTTCTTAAAACTCATTAGTTGTCCTTCTTATATTAGAATCAAGCCATCTGTTATAACCAAGCCAGTCGTTGGTATCCTTGGCTTCAAGTGCTTCTCTTAATGTCTCAAGCTTTGCATCCATATTATCAGCCATAGATAATGCGACAGCCTCTGCTATTGATGGCTTCTTAGGTGAGCCGTACTCAAGCTCTCCGTGATGTGAAAGTATGCAGTGTCCAATCTGCATTGCAAGCATATCAGGGAATCCGTCTATCTGCTTAACCTTCTCCATAACCATCTCATATCCAATAACGATATGTCCTAAGAAATTACCCTCGTCAGTGTAATCATTCTTAGGAAATTCAGATAATTCCTTAACCTTGCCGACATCATGCAGCATTGCACATGTTATAAGCAGATCCCTGTTAAGAAAATCATAGTTGCTGCTCATCTTGTCACATAATCTTGTAACACTTAAGCTGTGCTCTAACAATCCGCCAGCGAAACCATGATGTACTGTCTTGGCTGCTGATACACATTTGAACTTCTTTGCAAATGTTTCATCTTTAAAGAAAGAATATAACAGCTGCTTCATATATGTACTCTTAACACTGTCTACATACTTCATCAGTTCTGCAAACATATTATCAATATTATATCTTGAAGATGGTACATAATCTGCTGCAACATATTCATTCTCTGATGCAATTCTTGCTCTCTCTATCTTAAACTGTAATGCTCCGTTATAGCTTGTTACCTGTCCTGTTACCGCAACATAATCATTAACATCAAATTCAGCAATTCCGCCTGAATTAAGGTCCCATATCTTAGAGTCAATCTGTCCTGTCTTATCAGCAAGCATTACATTGGCATATTCCTTGCCTGTCTTAGTAAGTGCTATTGATTTTGATTTGCACAGATATACCTCTGAAATTCTCTCACCATCTTTAAGAGTCTCTATATAACGCATAAATCCTTCTGCCTCCGTTAATTAAGTTGTTTTAGCTGTACACTTACTGAAAATGCTACATCTGAATAGCCATCTTTTCCCTGCCTCATAGCTGTCACATACATAGCTTCTCCATCAGCGCACTGATATAGTTTCTCACTAAACTGCTGAATTGTCAAAATACTTTGTCCATTAATTGCACTAATTACATCTCCTGCCTGCAATCCTGCATAATAAGCCGGTGAATCAATATCCACATTAGATATGTATACACCACTCGGAAGTCCGTATTTGGCTGCAAGCTCCTCTGTTACATTCTGTCCTGTAATACCACAGTACATGATTCCATGCTCATTAATCATAGTCTCAATCTGTGCCTTAAGGTCAGATATTCCAATGAATTTCGTACTTGTATCTGTTGAAGCCTTAGATACACCAACTACATTTCCTTCAGAATTAAACAATATTGCAAAACCGCCCGCCGTAATGCTTACACTTGTCTCAAAAACCTCATAACCGCTGTCTTTACTATACTCAACCTTAGAACCTGCAATTGTTCCGTATGACACACCTTTCGAAGTCTCATAAAGCTTTCCTGATGCAATAACAAGATCCCCCTGCTTTAACATATAAGAATTATCAAGCTGTGCAACTGCGATACTGTTACGTTGTTCAGCTGTAAGCTTAGATGCATTAATACTCACAATCCCTATTCCTGAAGCCGTGTTTCTGCATACAAATGCAGCTTCTGTCTGGACTTCATCAGAAAGCCTTACTATATAATTCATTCCAGGTTCTAAAAGGCTTGAGCTTGTAAGCACAAGATATGTTGAATTAACATTGGCAACCACAAGTCCTGCCACCTCTGTCTGACTGCTTTCAATTGTCGGAACATCAGAAAATGGCTGTTCAATGTCAACAGAAACCACACATTTATTAACATCCTCAACTTTTGCGCGAAGAGCTGCCATAGCAGCCTCATAATTATCTTTCAGGTCCTTCTCTGTCAATATATCTGAATATTCTGCCGTCTGGTTCTCTGCAAGTATGTAATTATCCTTCTGGATATATATGACATTCTTGTCCTTATTCTTTTCTTCAATCCTTTTCTGCAATACCGGATATAAAAATACCATAAACAAAGTTGCCGCTATTACGACAGAAACAGCAAAAAGCAGCAGCTTGCCTATTCTTATAAGCCACTTGTATTTCTTAGCCGGATGAAGAACTACCTGTTCTGTATACAGGTCATACTTTTCCTTATCATCTTCATTAGTTCCCATTTCGGACTCCTTATGTAATTTTCGTCTCTTATGAATACAATTATATCATAGTTTATATTACGATTATGAACAATTTATGACTTACATGTAAATATTTATAAGCAAAATATAGTTTTTTTACCTTAAATGCTGTAAACTTATAAAGTATGAAAAGATTGTTTTTAGTTTTTGGAGGTCTTTCGTGAATAAGAAATCTTTATCCACTTTGGAATTTTATAAAATTACCGACCAGCTTGTTTCCTATGCATGCTGTGACGGAGCTAAGAAAATACTTCGTAACTTAAAGCCTATGACTGATATAACAGACATCAACTTACGTCTCAATGAGACTAATGATGCACTTTCAAGAATTTTTCAGAAAGGTACTGTTGATTTCAGCCAGACTAAGGATATACGTGCTTCTGTTGCGAGACTTAAGGTTGGAAGCTCCCTTAATATATCAGAACTTCTTAATATAAGTGCCATCCTTTCATGTGCAAAGCATGTTAAGGATTACTATGAGCATCGTGAAGATTCTATATCAGGAATGCTTGAAAACCTTGCAACTGTTGATGCTCTCAATTCCCAGATTAAGAAATGTATTATCTCTGAAGATGAGATAAGTGATGACGCAAGTTCCAACTTAAGAAGTATCAGAAGAAGCAAATCAATAGCCAATGACAGAATACATTCTGAACTTAACAAATTGCTTAATTCTCCTACTTACAGGACTTATCTTCAGGATTATGTTATTACCACAAGACAGGGACGCTACTGTCTGCCTGTCAAAGCTGAATATAAGTCAGCATTTCCTGGTATGATACATGACCAGTCATCTACTGGTTCTACTCTCTTTATTGAGCCTGCAGCAGTTGTAAAGCTCAATAATGATATCCGTGAGTTAGAGCTTAAGGAAGCAGCAGAGATTGAAGTTATTCTTGCTGACTTAAGTGCAAAAGCCGGTGAACACACAGAGGAGCTTCTGTGTGATTATGAAATACTTGTCGAACTTGACTGTATATTTGCAAAGGCACAGCTTGCCAGACATATGCATGCAAGCCGTCCAGTCATGAATACATCAGGAATTATCAATATCAAAAAAGGACGTCACCCTCTTATTGAGTCACATACTGTTGTTCCTATTGACATCTATCTTGGAACAGATTTTAAGCTTCTTATCATCACCGGTCCTAACACAGGTGGTAAGACTGTTTCATTAAAGACTGTAGGACTCCTCACACTTATGGCACAGTCAGGTTTATTCATTCCGGCTCTTGACCATTCAGACATTGCCGTATTTAAGAATATATACGCTGATATTGGTGATGAGCAGAGTATTGAACAGAGTTTAAGTACATTTTCATCACACATGACCAACACTGTTAAGATTCTTAAAGAAGCTGATGAAAACTGCCTTGTACTTTTTGATGAGATTGGTGCCGGAACTGACCCTACAGAAGGTGCTGCCCTTGCTATCGCAATCCTTAATGACCTTAAGATGCGCGGTGTTACAACCATGGCAACAACTCACTACAGTGAAATCAAGCTTTATGCGCTTTCTACTGAAGGTGTTGAAAATGCAAGCTGTGAGTTCGATGTTGAATCGCTCCGTCCTACTTACAGACTGCTTATAGGCATTCCGGGAAAAAGTAACGCATTTGCAATCTCTAAGAAACTCGGACTTCCTGATTATATTCTCTCTGACGCATCAGAAAGACTTAACGCGGAAGATGTACATTTTGAAGATATCGTATCTGACCTTGAGCATGCAAGAATTTCTCTTGAGAAGGAGCAGGCTGAGGTTGAAAGTTATAAGGCTGAGATTGCCTCTCTTAAAGAAAAGCTTCAGGCTAAGAATGAAAGGCTTGATGAAAGAACTGACAACATTATCCGTAAGGCCAATGAACAGGCTGCTGCCATCTTAAAAGATGCCAAGGATTTCGCAGATGAAACTATCAAAGCCATGAACAAGCACGGAATGACAGTTGCTGAGCTTGAAAAGCACCGTACTGCTGTCCGTGAGAAGATGAATAAGAATCAGGCAAAGTTAAAGGTAGAGCCTGCCAAGGTTAAAGCACACAAGGCACATGATATATCTGAATTCAAGACAGGCATGCATGTAAAAGTTCTTACTATGAATGTTTCCGGTACTGTTTCTGCAATTCATCCAGCCAAGAAGCAGGTTACTGTTCAAGTAGGTGCATTAAGCACTAAGATTGATATCAAGAATCTTGAAATTCTTTCAGACTATAAAGAGCCAAAGGAAGCTCCATCTAAGGCTGCTGGCGGTTCCGGTAAGATTAAGATGAGCAAATCAGCAGGAATATCAACTGAGATTAATCTTCTCGGCTGTACAGTTGACGAGGCTGTTGCCCGCCTTGATAAATATCTTGATGACGCTTACATTGCCAGGATTCCACAGGTCCGTATCGTTCACGGTAAAGGAACCGGCGCATTAAGAAACGGTGTAACCGCTTATCTTCGCGGTGTTCCATATATAAAGAGCTTCCGCCTCGGCGAAATCGGCGAGGGTGATGCTGGTGTAACTATTGTTGATTTCAAATAATTATTATTGGGGGATATTATTATGGCATCTAAACAGCGAATACTTATTGTAGATGATGATGAAAATATTGCAGAACTTATATCTTTGTATCTTACAAAAGAATGTTACGAAACAAAGATTGTGTATGATGGAGAAAGTGCTCTGTCTGAGCTTTCTGTATTCAAGCCCAATCTCATTCTTTTAGACCTCATGCTTCCCGGTATTGACGGCTATCAGGTGTGCCGTGAGATAAGAAAGAATAACAATGTTCCTATAATTATGCTCTCCGCCAAGGGCGAAACATTTGACAAGGTACTAGGACTTGAGCTTGGTGCAGATGACTATATTATCAAACCTTTTGAAACTAAAGAGATGGTTGCCCGTGTAAAGGCTGTGCTTAGAAGATACCATATGCCTCAGAGTATCGGTGTTGATTCTTCTAATGCCAAATGTGTCAATTACCCCGACCTCTCTATCAACCTCGATAATTATTCGGTTAATTATATGGGCAAAAATGTCGAGATGCCACCTAAGGAACTTGAGCTCTTATATTTCTTAGCATCTGCTCCTAATCAGGTGTTTACAAGAGAACAGCTTCTTGACAATATATGGGGATATGAATATATCGGAGATACAAGAACCGTTGATGTACACATTAAGAGAATCCGTGAGAAAATCAAGGATCATGTCCACTGGAATATTGAAACAGTATGGGGAATTGGTTACAAGTTCGTAACTAAATAAAAAGGGCAGGACAAGGAGGCTTAATATTGAAGGGCTTAAGTACACTGGGGAAGCACATTTTTTTATATATAGCTATATCCATTATAGGATTTATTATTGTATCTACTGTATGTTATAAAATTGATTACAAACGCATATACAACTATTATTCAGACAGATTATATCTTCAGGCCAATGAAATAGCCAATGAATATGCTCTTGATTATTTCAGTGAAACAAGGCTCCGCTCCATAGAACTTGAACTTCATTCCGTATCCGTGCTTAATGACACGCGTATTATTTTTATAACTCCGTCAGGTGATGTCATTCTTGATACTAACGACAGCACTAAAGATAAAAGCAATAATGATGAAAAGATATTATATTCTATTGAAGATTTTGACTATGGAGACCTTCACGGAAAACACGATATACTCTGGAATTTTTATAATTTGTTAAATGAACCGACACTGAGTGTTTTTGCTCCAATATCTAACTCCTTTGAAATAAAAGGTTATGTTGTAATTAATATTCCTGATTCTGTAATCACAGACAGGGTTTATGATACATTTAACACTAACTACCTTACACTTATTATTACCCTTTTCCTTTCAGCTTCTTTCCTCGGATTGTATTTCATTCAGGTTCATAAGCCAATCAAGGAAATCACAAAGGCAACAACTGAATATGGTAAAGGTAATCTTTCTTATCATATCAAGCCAATGCTTAATGACGAAATAGGACGACTTGGAATGTCACTTGACTATATGGCTTCCCAGCTTAATGAATCTGATAAGTTTCAGCAAAAATTCTTATCAAACATTTCTCATGATTTCAGGTCACCTCTAACATCAATTAAAGGCTACTTAGAGGCAATACAGGACGGAACTATTCCTCCTGAAATGCTTGATAAATATATTGGTATCATGCTTTTTGAGACAGAACGTCTTACTAAGCTGACCAGCAACATACTTACACTTAACGAACTGGATCCTAAATCTGTATGCCTTGATATAAGTGTATTTGACCTTAATTCTATAATCCGTCATACTGTTGAAACATTTGAAGGAACATGCAAGAAAAAAGGCATTAAATTCAATATAACATATGCCAACAGCATACAAAATGTCAAGGCTGATAAAGGCAGAATACAACAGGTAATTTACAATCTTATTGACAATGCAATTAAGTTCAGCAAGGACGGCTCATATATTTATATTACCGTAAAAGAAAAGGGCGAGAAAGCTCAGATATCCATAAAGGATACCGGCTGTGGAATTTCCAAAGAAGACATTGATAAAATCTGGGACAGATTCTATAAGTCAGATTCTTCAAGGGGACGTGATAAGAAAGGTTCCGGTCTTGGTCTTTCAATAACTAAGGAAGTTATTCAGGCACATGGTGAAAACATTGATGTTGTAAGTACTTTAGGTGTCGGAACAGAATTCATATTCACACTTGAACTTGCAAAATAAAAAACACACGGACATGCATAACTTGTATGTCCGTGTGTTTTATTATTCCTTCCAGTTAAGTCTGTGAAGATGTCCCTCACAATTCATGTGTGAAAAATCATGCTGTCGGAGTGCTTCGTAAAGAACGATTGCCACTGAATTAGAAAGATTAAGTGATCTTATATCTCCTATCATCGGAATTCTGATACATGTATCCTCATTATCAACAAGTATCTCCTCCGGTATCCCCGCACTTTCCTTTCCAAACATTATATAACAGTCTTCTTCATAATTAACTTCTGTATATGTCTTATGTGCCTTGGTTGTAGCCATATATACCTTAGCACCCGGATTCTTAGCAAGAAAGTCATTATAATCATCATACTCAGTAACATCAAGCTTATCCCAGTAATCAAGTCCTGCCCTCTTTAACATCTTATCATTAATCTTAAATCCTAATGGTCCTATAAGATGCAGCCTCGCACCTGTTGCCACACATGTTCTTCCTATATTGCCAGTATTAGCCGGCATCTCTGGTTCATGTAAAACTATATTCAACATATCCTCTGTCCTTATCAGTCACCTTTTACTGCAATATCTAATTCTAATATAAGATCATCGTTACATGTCATCGGTATACATACATTTCTGGCATATGACTGCGATATCTTCATCGCACCACGGCATACCGTAGGCGGTGTAATATCAATTCCAATTCCTTTTGTAGAAAGAATCGTTGCTGCATTACCCATTATCATATTACCAAGCTCACTTATTGCGCTCATAGCCATATCATCCAGCTCTGGCACTGGCATTCCCATCATCATTCCTGAAGCAACCTGACATGCTTTAGACGTAGTAAATGATATCATAACCTGACCACGCATCTCGCCTGTAACACCAATCATTATAATAACCGAATCACTCTGGAACTCAGTAGTCTTTACATATGGTCTGCCTATCTTCATTTCCATCTGGCAGGCATCACGCATAATTGTACTTGCTGCCATCAGAAAAGGATTGATATGGTCAACATTAATCTCTGCCATATTTCTTATTCTCCTTACTTAAGTGTATTGATAAACTTCTCTATTCTCTCAAGTCCTTCTTTAAGATTGTCAATAGAATATGCATATGATATTCGTAAAAACCCTTCTCCACAGTCTCCAAATGCTGTTCCTGGCACTACAGCCAGCTTCTGTTCCCTAAGCAACCTGTTAGCAAACTCTTCCGATGTGAGTCCAAATTTCTTGATTGATGGAAATACATAAAATGCTCCAAATGGCTCAAAACAATCAATCCCCATTTCTTTAAAAGCATGCATAAGATATCTTCGCCTCTGATCATAAGCAGTAACCATCTTCTCAACTTCCATATCACAATTCTTAAGTGCCTCCACTGCTGCAAACTGGCTGTTAGTCGGTGCGCACATAATTGCATATTGATGAAGCTTAGTCATCTGGCTTATTATTTCCTTAGGGCCACATGCATAGCCCAGTCTCCAGCCTGTCATTGCAAATGCCTTAGAAAAACCATTAATTACTATTGTTCTCTCTTTCATCCCTGGAAGACTTCCTATTGAACAATGCTCTCCGTTATATGTAAGAGCTGAATATATCTCATCCGATATAACAAATATGTCCTTCTCAATTATGACAGGTACAAGCTCTTCCAATTCCTCCCTTGTCATAACAGCACCTGTAGGATTATTAGGAAATGGCATAACAAGTACTTTAGTTTTATCTGTTATACTGGCAAGCAGCTCTTCCTTAGTAAGCTTAAACTCGTTTTCTTCCTTTAATTCAATAATTACAGGCTTTGCATCAGCCATAACTGCACATGGAAGATATGATACATAGCTAGGCTGTGGAATAAGCACCTCATCACCCGGATCGCACATACATCTTAATGCAACATCAATTGCCTCACTTCCACCTACTGTTACAAGAACTTCTTTGATAGGATCATAATGTAAATCCATCTTTCTCGCAAGATAATTACATATCTCTTCTCTTAATTCCTTTAGACCTGCATTAGATGTGTAAAATGTTCTTCCTTTTTCAAGGGCATATATACCTTCTTCTCTTACATTCCAGGGAGTATCAAAATCAGGTTCACCTACTCCTAAAGAAATAGCATCCGGCATCTCGCTTACAACATCAAAGAACTTTCTTATTCCTGATGGCTGTATACCTGTTATTTTCTGTGATAATGGGTTTCTCATGGTGTAATCAGCATCCTTTCGTCTTTAGCCTCGTCCTCTATTATTGTTCCGTAGTCCTTATATTTCTTAAGTACAAAATGTGTTGATGTACTAAGGACTGAATCTAATGGTGCGAGTTTCGCCGCGACGAACTGAGCCACTGACTTCATTGATTTACCTTCTATAATAACAGTAAAATCAAAGCCTCCTGACATGAGATAAACTGATGTTACCTCATCGTATTTGTAAAGGCGCTCTGCAATACTGTCAAAACCTAATCCTCTCTGTGGAGTAACCTTAACCTCAATAAGTGCTGTCACTTTCTCTTCACCAGTCTTATCCCAGTTAATGACCGCATTATATCCGCAGATAATATGTTCCTTCTCCATATCCGCTATTTCATTAGCGACCTCTGCTTCAGAATAACCAAGCATAATAGCCATCTCCTTAAGGTCTATCCTTCCATTCTTCTCAAGAACATCAAGAATCTTCTCTCTCATAACGCAATCCTCCTGCTAATTATATAAATCTGTATATCTCATCCTGCTCAGGAAGACCTAAATATCTGTCTTCCTCAGTATTGTGAATAATCCTGTTATTGCCATCCGTTATCTTACCAATAACAGCAGCTTCAATGCCATTCTGGTGTAACATATTAATAATATCACATCCATTTTTACATGTCATTAATAAACATCCCATTGAGTCCAATATATATGGATTAACATTAAATAATTCACAGATTTCAATAATTTCCTGTTTCACTGGAATCTGCCTTAAATCAACTTCAATCCCCACACCTGAATACTCTGCCATATCCCAGAGTGCTGCAAATATCCCCCCCTCGGAAACATCATGCATTGCTCCGTATGCACTTTCCTGCATAAATATTTCAGCCTCTTTTGCTACCAGTAACTCTGTTTCATCCCCAAGAGCTTTATTAATTATGTCCTCACTATATACTTTTAGTATCTCATCTCTCTTGCAGTCTATCACTGTCCTTATGCCGCTCATACCTATATGTTTTGTAACAACAATATCCTGTCCTGCTACAGCCTTATTCTGTACTCTTTCCTGGTGTCCAATCGCCATAACGGATACTACCGGGGAATTCACCTTATCACTTACTGTAGTATGCCCTCCTGCAATACCTACTCCTGCGATACAGCATTGTCTGTCAAGTTCCTTTATAATTTCTTTAAGACGGATTTCTCTTGATTTCTCATCAATAATAACCGTATCCATAATGCAGTCTGCAACGCCACATGCTGCACTTATATTGTTCACAGCGCGGTATACAGCCAGCTCACCCGTTGACACAGCTGCAAGAACAGGTTTCCCCTGCATATTTATATGCGCTGCATCCTGTCCATATGCAGGTTTAACCGTATTCCCTCTTTTTCCAAGCAGCTTAAAAACCGATCTTCCTAAGATTGTATCTGATATTTTACCTCTTTTCATAACATTTGTCTCTCCAAAAATGTTGCATTAAATCAATATTAATTCTATACTCTTATATAGATTCTTTCTTGAATCACATAACTAAGGGATAAGATATGCTACCATTGGAACAACCATTGCAACAATAAGTATCAATATTAATATTGCAGTGAACCAGCTCTTAGTTTTCTTATTATTAAAATTAATCATAATTACCTCCACACAATATAACAGCGGGGTTACACGAAAAGGAATAACATTCATGCATTTCATACTGCCATATTTTATTATAATTCTGATTGTCTTACAATTCGCAATTAAAAAAAGCACCCGAAACCATAAAACAAGAAATGAAGAATTTCTTGACCGTGAGACAAAAGCGAATCAGGTACGCCGTAAAGACATCAGCAGACTTAATTATATATCAATTCCCGATAATCTGCCACTAATTAATTCAGGTAATGATACATTTGACAGATTAATGGCTGAAGACTCCCGTATGAAGCGTTCTTATGATACAATTCAGTCTCTACGGGACAAGAAAATACTCAACCTTACCGGAATAAGCAATACAGAGTTAAAGTTATCTTATGGAGCTGCCAATTTAAAAGACCTTACAGAATATGACGATAACTTTACGTCACTTGTAAAAGCAATCGCTTTTATAGGTCATAATCTTCTTGATTATAAAGATATCGAAGATGCTGCTGCATATCTTGAATATGGCATATCCATTAAAAGTGATATATCATCTAACTATATAGACCTTGCCATCATATATGCATCATACGGCAGAAAAGAACTGATTAGCGCTTTAAAAGAACAGGCATCACAATTAAAAAGCCTTTCCCGGGATTCAATAATCAGCCAGCTTGATGACATACTAAAAAAATAGCACAGCGTGGAATCATTTTCCATACTGTGCTATTATTGTATCTATCTGTCTTGAAGCCATGCTTTTAGTCATTTCTTCCATAGGAATCTCAAGCTTTATATTGTGCTTTTCTACAAGTGCTGCGAGATATCTTTTCTGTGGCAGTGTTATTGGTGAATCCTTCTTCACTGTATACACAAGTTTTGTTGTATTACTAAAGCCTTCATCGTCCGGCTTTATTTCTTCTAACTTTGCATATAACAGGCTTGCACTGACTGCATCATCGTATGCTCTGTGTGACCTGCCTGGATCTATATTAAAATACTGGCACAAAAAGGAAAGACTCTTGTGTTCCACTTCCGGCAAAATCCTTCTGGCTAACTTCAATGTATCAATCCCATCATCATTGATAGTAAGACCATTATTGACTGCCGCCTTTTTAAGAAAACTAAAATCAAATATAACATTATGACCTAATACAGGCCAGTCACCTATGAACTCTGTTATTTCACCTATAATATCCTCTATTCGTGGTTTACCTGTAAGTTCCTCATTATGTATGCCTGTAAGCTCTGTTATGCGCTCACTTACACTTATTCCCGGATACACAAGCGTAGAATACTTCTGTGTTATCTGACCATCTTCCACTCTTGCCATTCCAACTTCAATAATTCTGTCAACAGCCGGATTAAGACCTGTAGTCTCAATATCCAGTGCAACATATCTGTTAATCATGTTTTCTCTCTTTCAGGAATATTCTTCCTATGTAATCACCTATAATAGCAAGGAAATTCATGTCGCTCTCTGCCCATTTCTTATCAAGCTTATATCTTCCATAAGAAATAATATTGTTATTCTTCTTAATATCTCCACCTATAATGTACTGGACAGCCTGAACAATTCCGTATTCAGAATACACTTTATATACTGCTGGAGCCTTTGTTTCAAAAAAGTTGATGTTATCTATTACAAATATGCCATCTTCCCTAAAGTTGGGAATATAATTATCTTCCTTGAAAAAGCTTCCGTCATCATCTGTCATACGCTGGTCACCATACAGAATATGCTTTGTCAGCTCAGTTCTGTCATATATTGCAATAGTATTAATATTAAATGCTACTGCCACAATATCTATCAGTTCCTTTCTTCTTGCGTCATCAGCTTCCTTGTATTCCCTGATAATGGTATTAACAACCTCCATCTTATGGTACTTGTAAAACACTTTATCATTAAGGTCAACAATCCTTCCCATTCCATATACATATTCCCTATGTATATCCTCATGGTAAATGATATATCTGTCTTTTCCCTTTTCTTTAGCAAGGTAAAGAACCTTATCAGCTATCTTAAATAATTCATCATAACTCTTGGCATCATTAGGATAAGTTGCTGAACCAATTGAACATGTAATCTTAATATTACGCGGATCATCATGATACAGCCATTTTGTATTATTGCGGATTGTTCTTAAAACATTCCTTATACCCTCGTTATCATTAAGTCCTTCCATAATGATAAACATCTCATCTCCGCCAATTCTTCCACACAATCCTCTGCTTCCAACTGCATCTCTTAAGATATCTGCAACCTTACAAAGAACTTCGTCACCAAACATATGTCCATATGTATCATTAATAGTCTTAAAATCATCAACATCAATAATAGCAATTGTTACAGTATGTCCCGGCTGTGAATCTATCAGCTTTCTTACATAATCAGTAATAGCGCGCTTATTAAGCAAATCTGTACCAGGATCTTTCATATCAGATATTATATTGAGTTCTTCAACTACATGATTATCTGAACTCTCAAGTATTATAATAGTACCTATAACGATACTGTTTCCATATTCATCAACAATCGTATTACCTCTCACAAGACATTTATCCAGTCTTCCAAGCTTATTAAGAGTATTAATAGTAATCTCCCGCTTGAATAACTTCTCACCATTAGCAAGTGCCTTGCAAAATCCATCAAGTTCTTTTACCTCATTCAGCCCAAGTGCATCAGTCTTTATCTTATCTTCTTCCCATGCATTTAATGTTCCACGGTAAAAAGACAAAGTCTGGTGTCCATCTGATGTCATAAATATATTAAAGTCATCATTAAGAATATCATAAGAAAACAGGACATTCTCACACATGCCAAGATAGCTAGAATATCTCTTAATCTGCGAATTAAGGTTATCTATCTGTGTAGTAATTAATGCGGCATCAATAATATTAATTTCATACATATGACCTCTTGTCTCAGATACACCGCCATCTGTAATTCTTGTAAGCATCCAGTGATATTCGCCTGTCTGATATAACATTCTTACAACAATATACTTACCGGATTCAGCGTAATCCTTTAATGCTTCTGTGAATCTGCTGACATCGACAGGGTGTATATATCTTGTATATATAAAAAGTGCTTTATTGCCTGAAATTGCTTCAAAATTTTCATCTGCTGTTACAATTGACATTGTCTCATCAATAAGAATGTCTGAATTAACAGTCTCAGCTTTAAAAAAATCCACCATAGCTTAAACCCCTATTTTATAATTAATTGTGCCTCTCCCTATATCATCTGAATTCATCAGAATGTTTCTTAACATATTCTTCATACAAATCCGGTCTGTACTTTTTCGTTCTTTCAATCGACTTCTCATGTCTCCATTTTTCAATATTAGCATGATGTCCTGACAAAAGTACTTCGGGAACCAATTGTCCATTATAGTCTGCTGGTCTTGTGTATTGCGGATACTCAAGCAGCCCATCGGAAAAGCTCTCCGTTTCAGCTGATTCCTCATTATTAAGAACTCCCGGAACCAGTCTTGAAATAGTATCTATAACTACCATTGCCGGCAGTTCTCCACCTGTAAGAACATAGTCACCGATTGATACATAATCTGTTACTATATTCTCCAATGCCCTCTCATCAATACCTTCATAATGTCCACACAAAATAACGAGATTATCTTCCTTTGCAAAATCTTCTGCCATCTTCTGTGTAAATGTATACCCCTGAGGTGTCATATATATAACACGCGGTCTTTTTCCTATATTCTTGACGATATCCTCATAACAGTCGCAGACAGGAGCAGCTCTCATAACCATTCCTGCACCACCACCATAAGGATAATCGTCAACCTTTAAATGCTTATCATTAGAATAATCCCTTATGTCATGTGCTGTTACAGACATAACCCCCGACTTTATGGCTCTGCCTGTAATACTTGTATTAAGCCCCTCCATTATCATATCAGGGAACAATGTCATAACATGAAAATCCATTATTTAACTACTCCTGCAATTGCATTAAGCAAGAATGCATAATATCCGCTCTTAAGATTATATCCGCTATCAGTATAAGATGACCCCAGATAACCTGTTCCATCTTTAAATACACCTGCCACATCAACATAAGTAATTCCAAGTGATGCTGCATTGTCTGAAAACTTACTGTTAAGAGCATCTATATTAGTCTGCTTAACCTTGCTTGATGATTCAAATCTCTTGCTTATAGGAAGAACTGAAAGGACATAAACCTCTGTATCCGGAAGCTTACTCTTTAATTCTTCTATAAATGTTTTCTCGTAATTATATATATCATCGACAGATCTGCTTCCATAATTAAGGTCATTAATACCAACCATAATATAAACCGAATCTGGTGAACCAGCTACAAACTGATCCATATATTCTGAAAGCTTGTCACTTGTCATAGAATTGGATGCAATAACCTGCGATTCAGAAGCAAACCCAAATCCTGAAATTCCACTTATAACGAAGTCGCCAATAAACATAGCATTCTTATAATGGTCAGATGAACTATTCTCCTGAACCTCAGGTGTTCCGGATACCGTAAGGCTTCTTCCTGTAGCAGCCTTAGTTGTAGCCGGTGTTGATTCCTGTTGCTGCTGTGCCGAAGATGTCTCCTGCTGGCTTGTAATCTGCTCCTGTGTTGTCACCGGTGCTGTTGTTTCATCATTATTCTTCTTATTATTCTTATGTCCACAGCTCTTTAAAACTATTGCAAATATAATAACTGCCACGACTACCACTGCCAGTCCGGCAATATAATTTCTGTATCTGTTCCACATTCTTTTCTTGCGGTTAAGACTAATCTTTGGTTTATCATTATTAGAATTATATGATTCCATTATAATATTCCTTTCTGTTTCGATGCTGTCTCATTGCATTATAACATTAGTCCTGCCCTTGTGCAAATACAACATACAGCATCACCACTTCATCTTATGAAGAACCACAGCTGAAGTCTTTCTTAATCCAATATCAAGCCAGCCATTCTGAAGGTGATAACCAAGCCTGTCTGTACTGTATCCACCTTCAAATGTAACTAACAGCTGCTCAACATCATCATCAAAACCAAGACCAACTTCCCATGCAGGAATTCTGGCTCTCACCTCATCATCGTTATTATTAACAATAATGATTGCAGCGTCATCACTTGTAAACCTTCCATATGCAACAACATTATATGCTGAATACAGTGACTTATATGAGCCTTTTCTTAATACATCATTCTCTTTATGCATCTTTATTGCAGTCCTATGGAAATCAATCAGATCCTGATCCTCATGTCCCCACGGATAAGTCCTTCTATTATCAGGATCAGTAAAGCCGCACACTCCCGCTTCATCACCATAATATACAGTAGGCGCGCCCGGCCATGTCATCTGCATGACAACAGCCTCCTTAAACACAGCCTTGTTAACATTATTATTCGCAGCTTCAGGACCTAGTGTATTGGTTCTTCCGACTGTCCTGTTAGTTCTTGTCAAGAATCTTGAATGGTCATGATTAGACAGTTCATTCATTGATATTGCAACACTCTGGCCGCCCATTCTTGCCATATTATGATGCATAGCCCCGAAGAAATAATCAGGATTACCGTATGAATCAGGTCTTGCCTCATCGCTGTGCTTCTCCATGCCTGTAAGAAACCATGTAACAGGCTCCATAAATGCATCATAGTTCATTATGGTATCCCATTCATCGCCCTGTAACCAGTCATATGAATCACCATAATGTTCTGCAAGAATAATAGCATCAGGATTAGCCTTCTTAACCTCTTCCCGGAATCTCTTCCAGAAATAATGGTTATATTCAGGACTGTAGCCTAAGTCAGCCGCCACATCAAGTCTCCATCCATCAACATTATAAGGCGCAGAAACCCATTTCCTGCCGATAGATAGAATATATTCTTCAAGCTCTTTAGAGCCCTCATAATTAAGCTTAGGAAGTGTATCATGTCCCCACCAGCCGTCATACGAATTATTATCAGGCCACTGGTTTGAATAAAACTTAAAGAAATTGTGGTATGGACTTTCATACCTTTCATAAGCTCCCGGTGCATATTCATCTGCACTGTCCCTGTAAATGTGTTCCTTATCCAGCCACTTGTTGAATGAACCACAGTGGTTAAACACTCCATCTATAATAACCTTCATGCCTCTTGAATGAATTTCCTGCACAACCTTTGCAAAAAAATCATTGCTAGCCTCAAGGTTCGACTTTCTTGTAACTCTGCTAATATATCTCGTCGCATGGGTATTATCAGTGTCACCCTCTCTCAGCACTTCTCCTTCATCGTCCACAATTACGCCAAAATGTGGGTCAATATAGTCATAGTCCTGTATATCATACTTATGATTAGAAGGCGATACAAATAACGGATTAAAATATATAACCTCAACTCCTAATTCCTGTAAATAATCAAGCTTATCAAGCACACCCTTAAGGTCGCCTCCATAAAACTCTCTTATTCCCATCTGTGCAGGATACTTATTCCAGTCCTTAACCTGACAGACATGCTCTCCTATATAGTTATATTCATCATCAAGAACATCATTGCTTTTATCACCATTGCAGAACCTGTCAACAAATATCTGGTACATAACAGCACCCTTTGCCCACTCAGGTGTCTTAAATCCTGGTGTAATCTGGAAATTATAATACGGATTAAGATCTTTAATCGCCCCAATCTGATTATAATAACACACCGTTCTGCCAAGCTCTACCTTAAAATAATAATATATTTTGTCGGTTCCGACATTAATCTTAGCCTCATAATAATCAAACATGCTCTCTGATCTTACTCTTGTCATAACATGTTCAACATTATCCACAACTAGATATGCTTTATCTACATTATATCTTCCAGTACGCAGCCTTATGGTCACCTCATCACCTGGCACTGGCTCTGCCGGATTTCTGTAATCACTTGTAACATCCGAAAACAACGCTCTTGGGTGTAGCGTTGGTCTTGCACTGCACATATAAAAAAGTCTTTTTTCCCAGGCAGCTAAGTTTCCCATTTCCCCGGTTATTCTCATAGAGAATCCTCCTTAGCATATACTATTCTGATTTTATATCTAAAAGTACATTTTAGCAAGTGAAAAGGATTTTTAAACAGCAAAAAAGGCAGCCATGGGGTGACTGCCTTTTTCAGAGAAGGTATTTCTTTTCGATAAGCATTACTGCTTTATCTATAATGTATTGGGGGTTTTTACATTAATTATAATATCTTATTTCCCTCAATAAGTGTTCACAAACATCACTAAATTCATTCAAAAAATTTGTGCATATTTACTATACAATTGTTGTTCCCATAATACCATCATCATCTGTACCGCTTCCATTATCAAAAAGTGCTTCAAATTCTTCTCTTGTTACCTTTTCTTTCTCAAGGAGAAGTTCTGAACTCTTCTCTAATACATCCATATGCTCAGATATTATCTTCTTAGCCTGTGCATAACAGTCATCAATAATATTCTTAACCTCTTCATCAATGGCTGTAGCAATATCCTCGCCATATGGTCTTGTATGTGCAAGGTCTCTTCCGATGAATACCTCATCTTCATCACTGCTTGCATAATTGATAAGACCAAGTCTGTCAGAGAAGCCATACTTGGTAACCATATCTCTTGCTGTCGCAGTTGCCTGCTTGATATCCTGTGACGCACCTGTTGTAATATCATCAAATATCAGCTCCTCAGCAACTCGTCCACCAAGACTTACAATGATATTCTGTAACATCTTGCCCTTGGTATTAAACATCTCATCCTTCTCAGGAAGTGGCATTGTGTATCCCGCTGCTCCCATTCCGGTTGGAATAATAGAGATAGTGTGTACAGGTCCGACATCAGGGAGTACATGGAAAAGAATTGCATGTCCTGATTCATGATATGCAGTAATCTTCTTTTCTTTCTCTGATATAATCTTGCTTCTCTTCTCAACACCGATACCAACTTTTACAAATGCATAGTTGACATCCGCATTAGTAATGAACTTTCTCTTGCTCTTAGCCGCATTAATGGCAGCTTCATTAAGAATATTCTCAAGGTCTGCACCTGTAAAGCCTGCTGTAGTTCTTGCAAGGCTATCAAGGTCAACATCATCACCTAAAGGCTTCTTGGCTGCATGAACATTAAGAATCTCAAGACGTCCTCTTACATCAGGTCTTCCTACTACTACCTTTCTGTCGAAACGACCCGGTCTTAATATAGCAGGATCAAGAATATCAACTCTGTTAGTAGCCGCCATAACGATAATTCCTTCATTAACTCCGAAACCATCCATCTCTACGAGCATCTGGTTAAGAGTCTGCTCTCTCTCATCATGTCCGCCACCCATGCCGGTTCCTCTTCGTCTTGCAACGGCATCAATCTCATCAATAAATATGATACAAGGTGCATTCTTCTTAGCTTCCTCAAACATATCCCTTACTCTTGATGCACCGACACCAACGAACATCTCAACAAAATCAGAACCTGATATGCTAAAGAAAGGTACTCCTGCCTCACCGGCTACCGCCTTTGCAAGTAAAGTCTTACCTGTTCCCGGAGGGCCTGTAAGAATAACTCCCTTAGGAATTCTCGCTCCAAGGTTAGTGTACTTTACAGGATCTTTAAGGAAATCAACGATTTCTTCAAGTTCTTCTTTCTCTTCATTAAGTCCTGCCACATCCTTGAATGTAACCTTATTGGCATCACCACTTATCATTCTTGCACGGCTCTTACCAAAATTCATCATCTTGGCATTACCGCCGCCGCCAGCCTGTCTAGTCATCATCAGCATAAGTGCTACAACAACTATAAGACACATACCAAATGGCAGAATAGTTGTCATCCATACACTGTCTCTTTTAACATCCCTTACAGTATATGTAATATTTTTATCATCAAGCTTTTCCTGTACAGAAACAACATCAGATACATTAAGAGTATCCCTGCTTCCATCAGTAAATGTAATTGTAAGTGTACCTGTTGGGACTTCTGCATTCTGACTTATAACAACATCTGTAATCCTGCCGCTCTTTAAATCAGATTCAAAATCCTTATACTTATAATTACTTGTTCTCTGGCTCATCTGTGCGATAACAGCCCAGACAATACCAATTATAATAATCATGAAGAAAATGCTTCCAAATCCTCCAGACCTTTTTTTCTTAGTATCCATCACTTCCTCCTTATTAATTATGCCTCTTCGTCAAGGTGTAAAACTCCTACAAAAGGAAGGTTTCTATAGCTCTGGTCATAATCAAGTCCATAACCGACAACAAATTCATCAGGAATGTTAAAGCCATTATACTTAACATCCACCTCAACCTCTCTTCTTTCAGGCTTATCAAGCAGAGTACATATACATATATCTGCCGGCTTTCTCTCCTCTAACATAGGCATAAGTCTTGCAAGAGTATTACCTGAATCGATAATATCCTCAATAACAATTACATGCTCTCCCTCAATGCTCTCATCAAGGTCCTTCTTAATCTTAATCTGACCGCTTGATGATGTCCCGCTTCCATAACTTGATACCTGCATAAAATCAAACTTAACAGGTACAGTAATTCTCTTGGCAAGCTCGCATGTAAATATAATACTTCCCTTAAGAATACAGATAAGTTTAACCTCCTTACCCTCATAGTCTTTACTTATCTGCTCTCCAAGCTGTGCAATCCTTTCATTCAGCTTTTCCTCAGATATAAGGACACTGATAAATGGTTCTTTCATCGTTTCTCTCCTTTGTCAATCTTAATATTCACTCTATTGTATAGTTATATCCAGCACATTCCTTGTTTCATCATCGATCAGGGCGCACTCACTTCTTCTTACCCCGACAGCCCATAAAACTCCCGAATCATCAGAAACAACAAGCACATTATCTCTCATATCAGCAGGTACTTTACGGTCAATGAATTCTTTTTTCAGCTTGCGCCATGTTCCCGCCCTGTTCACAACAATCCTGTCACCGTCAGTACGGTGTCTTATGCAGAGCTTTCCTTGTATTTTATCATAATCAAAGGATTTCGCATAGCAACTATTAGCGTAATTTCTGTTTTTTTCATAATTAGAATGAAGTGAAATTACAATATGCACCTTTCTTAATTCCGTCTTGCCATCATTATTATAATAAATGTTTTCTTCTATGGTAATATTTTCACCTGAATCTAGTCTTTTAAGCTCCTGCGGCGTAAGTACATGTATGAGGTCCGAAGAAACCTGTGTCCGAGATGCCACATTTTTCCTTCTTATTGTGATATCCTCATACCCTTTTACCGCACACAGTCCATAACATATATCTGCACTGCTGCCAACCTGTTTTCGTATAAGCTCATCTACAGCATTCACATGAACCTTATATATATCCTTTGCTGTCTGTGTAAGTGCATGTACTGCCTTGTAGATAACTCTCTTTCTTATGACCTCATGAAGTCCTGCAAACTCCTCCCCATAAAGCCTTAAAACCACCGTATCTCCCACATATACATGCTTATCATAAGCCTTTTGGGCCTCTGCCTCAATAAAATCAAAATTCTTCTGCAGCTCCTCTGCTGCATCAGCAATATTTTCAACAGTGTGTGCATTAACCTTTTCTGTCATATACGGGATAACAACATTTCTTAAAGAATTACGCGTATAATCATTGCACAGATTCGTTGCATCAGTAACATATGGCTGGTTAAAGTCTTTAAGTACTTCTTCAACCTCAGCTCTCGTCACTGAAAGCAGAGGTCTTATAATATTATCCCTTACCGGTCTGATTCCACCTATTCCTTTAAGCGAAGTTCCTCGGGAAAGATTCATAAGAACCGTTTCTGCCTGGTCATTCATATGGTGTGCAACCGCAATCCTTGCATTACGCCCTTTACATGCCTCATTGAATATACGGTACCGTTCTTTCCTTCCTGCTTCCTCAACACTCATTCCAAGCTGCTTTGCAAGCCCGGCGGCATCTATATGATACGCCATGAATTCAACACCCATGCGTTCACACAAGGCTCTGGCAAACTCCTCATCATCTCCTGCCTCCTGCCTTATGCCATGATTGACATGCACCGCACATAACTCTGTCTGTAGACGCCTCCTCTCAATATACCCCTTAAGCACCATAAGCAGACATACAGAATCCGCGCCGCCTGAAAGACCGACAACCACTCTTTCACAGTCCGTAAGCATATTATTCTGTTCAATATATCTGTAAATCTTATCTATAATTTCATTCATGCGAGAATTATATTATACGTTCACATAAGTGTCAAACACTCCCAGTACCATAACTGTACAGTCATCAAAAGCCTCCATATTATGATTCTTCAGAGACTCCTCAAGAATCTTTTTCGCAATGCCTGCCGGCTTCTTTACATTTATATTATTAATAATCTCCACCATCTGTTCCTCCTTATTAATTCCAGACAGATTATCAAGCACACCATCACTTATCATTATAATATAATTACCATCATAAAGCTTTTTAGTCGTACAATCGTAGTCCACCTGCTCTAACACTCCCATCGGAAGCGTTGTTGACTTAATAATCTCAACCCAGTTATCTCTTTTTATAAATGTGGATACCGCTCCAAGTTTAATACAGTTAATAACTCCCGCCTGACAGTCAATAATACTCATATCCATAGTTACCGGATTGTTAAATGTAGTTCCCGCAATATACGCAGAATTAATAAGATCAATCGCTGTCTTTTCCTCGAATCCCGCTTCAATGCAGTTTTCCATAAGCTCAATCACCATGCGGCTCTCTGCAAATGCCCTTTTACCACTTCCACAGCCATCTGAAATTGCTGCAACCATTTTCCCACAGTTCAGCTTCTTTAGCAGGAAGTTATCCCCACTTGTATTCTCTTCTTCTTTACATTTTCTCGCCATACCTGAAAGAATCCTGAAACGATTCTCCTGATAGAACACATACTGGTCCGGTTCTTCATTTATAATCACCCTGTTGTCCTGATTAGAAAAGAATTTTGCCTTAAATACACTGCTCACCGTTTCTCTTAATACACGCTCAGACACACACCCCTTCATAAATGTTTTCGCAGTTACAAGTATCTCACGCCTCTTTCCGTCAACCAGTTTTATATCCTTAACAGATATCCCCATTGCCATACATTTACGCTCAAATTCCCTGCGCTCCTGTTTATCCGGTGCTTTAGCATCAAGATTCATTGCAACACATTCCTCTAATATATCTGCAGCCAGAATCAATTGTCTTTTAAAACCCGTCTGCTTCTGATTAGTTTCTCCATATGCATCTCCAAGATTTCTGAATGTTCTGGCTGTTTCCTGCAGACGGTTAATAGTATAAGTATATCCGGCATCTTTATATGTATTTTTCATTCATATCCACTTCCTTTCCGGCACTACACCAATGTGAAGTATATATGACTGCTTATAAATAAAATGTCGAAGCATGAAAGATTCAAAAAATCTTCCAGCTCCGACATAATATTTGGTATGAATTTTACTTGTTATTAGGCTTAAACACCAGTTCGTCAGGATATATAAGCCCGAATTTATTCTTGGCAATCTCCTCAACGAACTTCTTTGTCTTGACATACTTCTCATATTCAGACAATTCATCACTTCTTTTATTCTCGTCATCAATCTTGGATTGTAACTCTGTAATCTGAGCCTGATAATCAGCATTCTTTTCTTCAAGTCCTGCCTTGCCTCTCCACAGAACAACACCAAGTGCCACGACAACAATAATTGCAATAATCATTCCTGCCAGCGTTGACCTTCTCTGCTTCTTAAGCCTTTCTGCACGCTCTCTTCTAGATTCTAATTTCATATATTCCTCACCCTTGTGCTTCCTTCTTACCCATATCTTTCCTGCGTTTCATATACATTTTAAGGCTTCTTACTGGTATTGTAATAATACGCACCACATTTTTCAATATAAAACATGCCGGTTTTAGTAAAATTTTTATAATTCTTACTGACCACCTTATATAAAAACTGCTTAAAAACTTAAAATACAGAAATGCCCCCACAGCAATCCCCATAATTATGAATCCGCGGATAATTCCGTCTGCAACCTTAAAGCACATCACAAATACACTTAATCCGGCATATATTCCATATACAATATCTTCCACACTCATAAAAGCAACTGTTTTATGCCGTACAATTCGTCTGAAAGCCCTTATATTATCGTATATCCATGCAAGCAGAACACCATTAAAGAAGCTTACCACAAGTGCATAAAGCTCCCAATATATAATCTCATTAATCATCGGAGAAGCCTGCTCATGAACGAATCCTGCTTATTCTTCATACCAGCCTCTGAATAACATACAGAATCCACTCTGCCGTCAAGGTCTAATTCACCCTTCTCGACAGAAAGCCTGTTAACATGCAGTCCTTCCCCTTTGATTGTAATATGCCCATAATCAGATTCAAGTACAACCTTAACCGGATCAAATGACACTACATCTGTTATTCCTGTAAAATCAATTCTTTTCCTGTCCTCCATATTCAGCCTGTGTGGACGCTTCATCCTTACCTTTTCCTCCATATACCCTCCTTATAGACATTCCGTTATATGAGAATATATGCATGACCACAATATATGATTACAGGTACTTTGAATTAAAGATATTCAAACATTTCCTTTGCTTCTTCTTTCTTAACAGTATCCTTGACATCTGTAACCCTTGCTCTTACATTCTTGTTACCAAACTGGATTTCAATAATGTCTCCGACTTTAACATCATAAGATGCCTTCACAACCTTATCATTAACCATTACTCTTCCTGCATCACATGCATCGTTGGCAACAGTCCTTCTCTTTATAAGTCTTGATACTTTTAAATATTTATCTAATCTCATGTTCTTCTCCTTAATCCATAGGTAAATCCAGCCTGCTATCCCTGCAGTACAATCAGTCCGACTCAAGCCATCTACGATTCCATGTGCTTTCCTAAAAAGTTAGCTGCCGTCTTTACCATTTTCTTTTCATTATCTGTAAACTTTGGCTTCATGTCAATAGACATCATAAGCACAGTACCTAAAACATCTCCCTGACATATTATCGGATACATAATTTCCTGCTTAAACTGCGCCTCATCAGTGACTTTCACAAAGCCATCCTCTCCTTCACCTGCAGCAATGGCACATCTTCCCTCCATTGCCTGATTAAGCTCCTTTGTGACAGGCTTATTCATCAGATTCTTCTTATCGTCACCTGATGCAGCAATAACCTGTTCCCTGTCAGTTATACATACTGTCATTCCGGTCGCATCCGACAGTGATTCTGCATATTTTCCTGCAAATGTGCTAATATCCCCTATCGGTGAATATTTTTTCAGAATAATCTGCCCCTCAGCATCCGTAAATATCTCCATCGGGTCAGTTTCCCTTATATGAAGTGTCCTTCTTATCTCCTTTGGAATGACAATTCTGCCTAAATCATCTATCCTTCTTACAATTCCTGTGGCTTTCATATTACTAATTCCTCCCGATTCTTACATACTTTCCATAATTTATAATGTATGGGTAGTATGTGGAAAACAGGAAGAATTATGCATCTCATGTAATAATTTTCATATGGCCCCCAGTTTCGAAAATGTAAATTTTTTCATTTTTTGAAACCGGACAAAAAGCGTCTATCCGGTTCAAATTAAGGAACGAATAAACTCTCATCAAATCACAACATTTTTCCATAAAAATATTGTGATTTATCCGCGATACCTTTATCATATTAATATGAAGTTATATTGGAGGTTCATTTATGAATGGGGTAAATGATTATGATAATTTTGATGGACCAACATCGGCATATGTTAAAAGAAACCGGAAAACCAGTTTTGCATATAAGTTTAAGAAAATGCTTTATGAAAGAAAAAAAGCTGAAGTAGAAAAAAGCATTTCTTTTGACGATAATCATGCAATTGAGGAAGTATGTCAGTATGTTCAGGAACAATGGGGATTTAAGGAAGCTGACAGAAATTCTGCTGAATATAAATTCATGTATAAGCAGATAAAGCATGACATGAATAGCGAAATTAACCTGTTTCTGTATGTGCGTGAGGATAATGGCGCGCATATGGATATTGAGATAGAAACTACCACTGGTTATATTACAGGCGGCGTGACCGGAAAGAAGTCCTCAATTAAGGAATTTAACAGAATTTTGCGTGATGTATTCATATATTATGGTGTCATGCAGGACGACATAATCGAGAAAACCAAAAGATACAAGAATCTTGTGAGTATTCTGATGCAGGAAGCTTAAAAGGAATACAGTTTTTCTAACAAATAAAAACGGAGTTATATATATGGACACTATACATTCAGACATTTTCCCAGACGGAACTCCTGTTGATGGCTGGTTTCACAATACCAGCATTCCAGAACTCACTGAGCTGGGAAAACAATACATTATTACAGATTATGGTATACATGATGACGGCAGAATATACACCGACAATTTCCAGAAGCTGATAGACCTTGTATACAATGCGGGCGGCGGTGTAATCGTTATTCCGCGTGGTACATACATGACTGGAGCTTTATTTTTCAGACAGGGAGTGAACCTGTATATTGAAGACGGTGCAACACTTATGGGAAGTGACAACATCAGCGATTATCCGGTCTGTGAAACAAGAATAGAAGGTGAAACCTGTCAGTATTTTACTGCACTTATCAACGCTTCTGGAATTGATGGCTTTACATTGTGCGGTAATGGAACGATAGACGGTAACGGCTTACGAAGCTGGAAAGCCTTCTGGCAGCGAAGAACCTGGAATCCCGACTGCACCAACAAAGACGAACAGCGTGCAAGGCTTATCTATATTTCAGACTGTACCAATGTTACTGTTGCCGGATTGCACATTTGTAATTCGCAGTTCTGGACTAATCACCTATATAGATGTTCTCATGTACGTTACCTTAATTGCCGCATTACAAGCCCCTCTGCGCCTGTCAAAGCACCTAGCACTGACGCAATAGACATTGACGCCTGCACTGATATTCTTATTAAAGGCTGCACAATTAATGTAAATGATGACGCAGTTGCTTTAAAAGGCGGCAAAGGACCATTTGCTGACAATGACCCGGACAATGGTGCTAATGAACGCATAATTATTGAGGACTGCACATTTGAATTCTGCCACGGCTGCCTTACATGCGGCTCAGAATCCATACATAATAAGAATATAATAATGCGTCACATCAAGGTCGACTCAGGTTACAATCTGCTCTGGCTGAAAATGCGTCCTGACACGCCACAGCATTACGAATATATCACTATAGAATATGTTCAGGGAAAGATATTTAATTTCATCAACATCAATCCGTGGACACAATTTTTCGACCTTAAGGGAAAAACTGATATTTCCCCGTCTTCCACAGATCACATTATAATAAGAAAGAGTACCTGCACCTGTAATGTTTTCCGCAACATAAAAGAAGCACCTGAACAATACACACTCACAGATATCCAGATAGATGACAATATAATAGAAGAAATCGGAACACCTTCCGATAAGACAAAACATACCGGAGCAGAATAACTGCCCCGGTATGTTTTATTTTATTGGTATTGAATATGATATCAGCAGGATATGTTAGTGGCGCGGGCTTGATTTATTCCTGTACTGTGTGGAAGTTAATGCCACTATATACAAAAGTTCAGGGCTTGAAATCTCGTTCAAGCGAAGCGCGTTTGATTTCAAGCCCTGTAAAAAACTTTGTATATAGCGGCATTTACTACCACTAAGCTCAGGAATCATGAAAGCCTGTACCACTAACATATCCTGCGTCATACATATTTAATGACTAATTAAGCTGCTGTCTTCTCCGAGTTCTTCTCGCTCTTTGCATAGCTCTTTACTGAGTTAACTACGATGATTACACCAAGTACAATAAGGAGTATGGCAATTATAAGCTGAAGTCCGTTAGCGATGAATACGCTTCCCCAAGATGTCTGTCCAGCAGGTATTGTAACAGAAGCTGCTAACTTGATAGCCTTAACCATTGCAATTGTTCTCTGTACAAGTGCTGTAAATGTTACACAAAGCATGATGATAAGAGGAGGGAAAAGCATTTTGTTGCTTCGTCCTGTAACCTTTAAGAATACGCAGAGTGTAAGAATTACAAGAGCGCTTAATAACTGGTTAGCTGAACCAAATAATGGCCAGATATTTGCATATCCAATCTTAGTAAGGATGAATCCACATACTAATGTTACGATTGTTGAGAAGTATGTATTGCACAATAACTTTCTCCATCCTTCTGCATGTTCCATATCATCTACGCTGAAGAGTTCCTGGAAACTCATACGACCGATACGGGCAACTGCATCAAGTGATGTAAGAGCAAGAGCAGATACACACATTGTCATGAATACTGTTGCAAAATGTACTGGAACACCAAACATTTCAAAGAATCCTGCTACACCACTACTGAAGATTGCGAATGGTGTCTTAGCTGGAAGTGCTCCGTTAGTGGCAGCTGCACCAGCAACACAAAGGGCAAGTACTGCAAGTAAACTCTCAAGTACCATTGCGCCGTAACCAACCTTAAGCATATCCTTCTCGTTCTCAACTGTCTTAGAAGATGTACCAGAAGATACAAGGCTGTGGAAACCAGAAACGGCACCGCAGGCAACAGTTACGAAAAGAATTGGGAACATTGTTCCAAGCTTTGCATTATTGAATCCTGTATATACAGGAAGATTCATTGAAGGATGTGCAACTACAAGACCAACTGCTGCACCTACGATCATGCAGATGAACATGAATGTTGTCATATAGTCACGAGGCTGCTTCATTAACCACATTGGCATAACTGCAGCGAAGAAGATATATACAAATGTGATATAACTCCATACATCTTTGTTGAACTCAAGTGGGAAGAACATACCAACAGCAAATGCTGCGATAATAAACACAATACCAAGCACTGCTTCTTTCCAGCCTGAAAGCTTTAAATTCTTCTGGATAAGACCAAATACAACGGCAAACACCATGAACATGATAGATACCATACCGGCTGAACCATTTGTCTTAGCAACTGCTGATAAAACAGTAGCACCATCAGCATTTACTGTATAAGCATTAAATGTACCTGCAACCATATCTGCAAATGCTGCGATAACGATAAGTGTAAATAACCAGCAGAAAAGTAAGAAAATCTTACGGCCAAACTTACCGATGTACTTCTCAATAATCATACCCATTGACTTACCTTCATTCTTAACTGAGGCATAAAGTGCACCAAAGTCTGTAACTGCTCCGAAGAATACACCACCGATGAGGATCCAGAGTAAAACTGGTAACCATCCAAACGCTGCTGCCTGAATAGCACCTGTTACAGGACCTGCTCCTGCAATTGATGAGAACTGATGACTGAAAACTGTCCAACCATTAGTTGGAACGAAATCCTTACCGTCGTTATATTTAACGGCTGGTGTCTCTGCCTTAGGGTCGATACCCCATTTCTTTGCTAACCAACGGCCATAAACCATGTATGCACCAAAAAGTACAACTGCCGCGATAAGCACGATTACTAATGTGTTCATAATGTCACTCTCCTATAAAAATATATTTCACCAGTCAAACGCAGTGGAAGCGGTGCTATGATTTTCATCGCTTACATAGCTCGTAGCTCATATGTCAGAACTGCGTTCTGACATTGTCGCGGTGCTCCTCGGATGTTCCAACATGAATCTGATTGTATGCAAGCATATATCAAATTCCCGTTGTTCCATCCTCATCGCTACTCGCACAAAAAAACCTTCGTCGATGCACTAATCCATTTCTGGATTATGTGCAAAGACGAAGGTATATTATTTCTACTTCCGCGTTACCACTTTGCTTGCCGGATACTCCGACCACTCTACTGCCACTCGGTATATTCATATCTTATGGCATGCCCTTTTAACGATGGGTACCGGTTCCAACTACTAGACATCTGCCTGTCTTTCACCAGAACTGCTTGCAGGTGAGGGCTTAATCATTCCTTGCTGCCGTCTCTCATCAACTGACGGCTTTCTGTGAGCGGTGATATGAAGAAGTCATTTCCTGTTCTTCGCATTTGACTGTTGATTTGTACATTAAAATATTCCTTTGCGGATAATTTGTCAATAAGAAAATTAAATATTTCTTAAGAATTCTTAAATTTCTTAATAAAATTAATTTCTTTTGCTTTATTTCTGTTTATGCACAGCCAGACCGCTTTAATATTATTAAGTAAATCTACCTTTTGATTATTATGTAAAACCGCCTGAGTAAATATAACCAGCTAATTATATTTCTCTGTTTAATCAGAAATTTATAATCAGCCCACATATATTTTATCAGTCCCTTAAGCTTGCATAATATTATGCTTTGATAGGTTGATTTTCATTCTAGCATTATAGTCATATCTATTTTCTACCTATAAGATGTTTCAAAATGCGACTACCTATAGGTATCACATTCTCCCTATATTTTCCCCCATATTTAAGATATTCTTGTTGAAAATAGTAAATATTTGCTATAAAATAGAGATAGTTTATTTTCGTGATAAATACTTCACTAACTTAACAATTTTATATTTTATAGGAGATTATTCTATGAACTACGATGCTAATGTTTTTAAAGCCAAGGCTAATATTAAAGCCCGTCGGATATGGCTTGTTTTCTCACTCCTTTTGACGGCCAATTATGGTACTGATGCAGCTAACGGAATCTATCCAAAAAGCAGTTACATAATATTTGTTGCGCTTTGCTGGATACCTTTCTTTGTTGGAGAATTATTTTTCAGAATCAAAGGAAAAGCAACTGATGCGTACAGATTATGTCTTGTTATTGGTTATGGTATTTTCTATACATTTGTAATATGCACAACTGATTCTCCGATTTCATTCACATATATTCTCCCGGTTATGAGTCTTCTCGTTCTATATAAGAACAAGAAATTCATGATTAACTGCGGTATTGCTAATGTACTTTCTGTTATTGTCAGTGATGTGTACAGATATGTTGTTCTCGGATGCAGGTCTGATGCAGATATGAAGAATTACCAGTTACAGGTTGCATGTCTTCTTTTATGCTACATCTGCTATGTTATGTCTATCAGACACCTTAATGAATCCGATGGTGCTTTGAATGGAAGCATTAAAGCTGATCTTGACAGAGTTGTTTCAACCGTTGAGAAGGTTAAGACTTCAAGTAATTCTATTATGAGTGGAATTACTGTTGTACGCGAACTGGCTTCAGAGAATAAGCATGGTTCTGATGTTATCATGCTTGGCATGAATGAACTTTCAAGCAATAATGAAGATTTAAGAAGCCATACTGCTTCTTCCACTGATATGACAACCGACATAAGCTCACAGGTTGAACATGTTGCCCAGCTTATTGATGATATGGTAAGCCTTACTTCCGAATCACAGGAGCATGCATACACAAGCTCAAGCGACCTTGAAAACCTTATTACAACAGCAACTACCATGTCTGAGCTTTCTTCAGAGGTTGAGCATATCCTGCATGATTTTGAATCAGAATTCAAGACCGTTAAAGACCAGACCAGTGCTATCGACAATATATCCAGCCAGACCAATCTTCTTGCCCTCAATGCTTCTATTGAAGCTGCAAGAGCCGGAGAAGCAGGCAAGGGCTTCGCTGTTGTTGCTGAACAGATCCGTGCATTAAGTACAGATACAAAGACTTCATCAAGTGAAATCCAGAGTGCATTAGACCGTCTTGCTGTAATCTCTGACAAAATGCTTACATCAATCGGAGAAACTTTATCACTTATTCAGGTTACTCTTGAAAAGATTACACAGACAAGTGAAAGTATCAATCTTATCACATCTGATTCTACTCAGATTGAAGACCACATTCATATTATTGATACAGCCATCAAGGATGTTGAATCTGCTAACAAGCAGCTTGTAAGCAACATGTCACAGGTATCAGACATCGTTAATACAATGACAGAATGTATCACAAGTTCAAAAGATATAAGTAGCAGAATCGTTAGTAAATACGATGAAAGTGCTACCAACATCAACAATATGGAGAATACAATACAGGCTCTTATGTGTGAACTTGGTGTTGGCGGTTTCATGGGTATTGAAGATATTAAGACAGGCATGAAGGCATCCGCAATCCTTAAAGGTACTCATGGTGAAAATGTTGAATATCACGGAACCATTAAGACACATAATGACAACAGTATAACTCTTGAACTTGAGAAGGCACTGCCTGCAGTTAATTCAGCCATTGAATGTGACATGTTAGTAACAGTTGGCAATGTAATATACTGTTGGGAAAACGCTAAGATTGCAGCTGACAAAAAAGCATCTGCAACAACGGGCATTGTTACAATCACAACAAGACCGCAGATTCTTAACCGTCGTAAATATCCTAGAATTGATATGAACAATCACTGTACAATTACAGTAAAGGGTACAGACGAAACATTTGAAGGAAAACTTGATAATCTGAGTGCCAATGGTTTTGCATTCCTCTCAAAAGACAGATTTTTCTCTAATAACAAAGGCAAAATCGTTACTGTTTCAATTGATAATTTTGATTTGCCTGCACATTCTGTATTAGAGGGTCAGATTATAAGATGCTCTGATAATGACGGCGTCTACATAGTAGGCTGCCAGATGCCAGAGGATAACTACTACATTATGGAATATGTAGAGAAAATGATACGTGCCGAAAAAAATAATAACTAAAATCTTAAAATGGAGAAAAGCATATTAATCAGCTTTTCTCCATTTTGTACTAGATAACCATCCAGTCTTCGAACTTATTTGCATTTTCAACAATGTTGACAATTCCGTCTGCGCCGTAAGTAAATGCCCTGTGAATAAATACATTTACTTCCTCGCCCTTCTTTATCGGAGCTTCCTCAACATTTCTTGTTCCGACAACCTCTATACCGTTGACATTGACAGTTATCTCGACTTCCTTGCCCATGAAAAGCTTGCCTACAACCACGCCCTTCTCAACAGAAGCGACTGAATCAACCTTCTCATCAAGTCTTGTGATGTTGACATTCTCTGGTCTTAATACCGCCTTAACAGAATCGTCAAGCTGGTTAAAACCTTTAATCTTATTAATCCGGTCAACATGTACCGGATGTCCCATGAATTCTGCCATAAATGCTGTCTCAGGCTCTCTGTATATCTGTCTTGGCGTTCCAATCTGCTCTATATGTCCTTTGTTTGTGACAATAATTTCATCAGCAACCTCAATTGCCTCATCCTGGTCATGTGTTACAAATATACTTGTGATTCCAACCTTTGTAATCATGTCACGAAGCCAGCTTCTTAACTCCTGTCTTACCTTCGCATCAATTGCTGCAAAAGGTTCATCAAGAAGCAGAAGCTCCGGATTAGGTGCTAATGCCCTTGCAAATGCTACTCTCTGTCTCTGTCCACCTGATAACTGGCTAGGGTATCTTTTCGCCATGCCTGAAAGTCCGACAAGCTCAATAAGCTCATCCACACGTTTCTTAATGTCCGATTTTTTCCATTTATTGACCTTTAATCCAAATGCAATGTTATCATACACTGTCATATATCTGAAAAGTGCGTAGTTCTGGAAAACAAAACCTATTCCACGCTTACTTGCCGGCACATCATTAACAACCTTGCCATCAATAATAATATCACCTGAATCCGCAGTCTCAAGACCTGCTATCATTCTTAAGATGGTAGTTTTGCCGCTTCCGCTAGGTCCAAGCAGCGCAATAAGCTTACCCTTCTCAATTCCAAGATTAATATTATTCGAAGCTTTAAATGTGCCATATGTCTTATTGATATTACGAAGCTCTACATATTTTTCTATGTCCTGCTGTAATTCTGCCATAATCTGTTCCGCCTTTCTGTTGTAGTGCGTTTCTATCCTTCCTGCTGTCCTTTCTCTGCCTTAGCTGCCTGCTGGCCCTTGTATTCAAGTACACTTCGAAGCACAAGTATAATAACCGCCATCAGCACAAGAATTGCTGACACTGCAAATGCTCCCGTAAAATCATATCCCTGATACAGAAGTTCAATATACAGCGGCATCGTGTTAGTTCTTCCGCGCAAATGTCCTGAAAGAACGGATACCGCGCCAAACTCCCCCATAGCTCTCGCTGTACACAGTACAATACCGTAGAGAAGCGGCCATTTGATATGTGGGAATGTAACCTTCCAGAATATAGTCCAGCCATTGGCACCCATAAGTGCCGCAGCCTCTTCCTCATCAGTTCCCTGCGAGGTAAGAACCGGTATCAGCTCCCTTGATATGAATGGAAACGTTACAAATATAGTCGCAAGCACGATACCCGGAACTGCGAATATAATTCTTACTCCCATAGCCTTAAGATATGGATATATAAAACTCTGTCTACCGAATGTAAGCACATATATAAGACCTGCTATAATCGGTGAAACTGTGAGTGGTAAATCTATTAAAGTAGATATAATCTTCTTGCCCTTAAACTGGAATTTCGTAATAAGCCATGAAGCAAATATTCCAAAAAATGTGTTGCACACAACCGCGATAAGCGAAACCTCTATTGTCAGCTTAATTGAATGAAGTGCGTATTTATCAGTAACTGCTGCCAGAAACACCTTTATGCCCTTAGAAAATGCTGTGTACATTACATAACTGAGGGGCAGAATAAGCATCACAAATAAAAACAACACACTTATACCTATTAGAATCCATTTTAACGGACCTGAATCTTTTCTGATGTTCATACACTAACCCCTTTCTATGAAATTCCACTTACAATCTTTGATGTCCTGCTTTGTAACACTGCATTTATAAAGAGAATAATAAATGCGATGAAAAGCATTACAAGCGCTATTGATGTTGCACTTGCATAATCATATTCCTGTAATTTTGACATAATCATAAGCGGTGCTATCTCTGTCTCATATGGTGTATTTCCTGCTATAAATACGACACTTCCATATTCGCCAAGTCCTCTTGCGAACGACATTGTGAATCCGCCTATAAGTGCCGGAAGTATCTCTGGAAGAATTACCCTGAATACTGTCTGTCTGTTGGTTGCTCCAAGCATGTTGGCTGCCTCCTCGTACTGGATATCCACCTTTTCTAGCACCGGCTGGACAGCCCTCACTACGAATGGTATTCCAACGAATATAAGTGCGAATATAATTCCCAGCCTTGTATATGCAATCCGGATTCCAAATTTGCCAAAAAATGCTCCAAGCCAGCCATTAGTTGTTGTCAGATGTGTAAGTGCTATACCCGCAACAGCTGTCGGCAGTGCAAATGGAAGTTCAATTATTCCATTCATAATCTGCTTCCCCGGAAAGTTGTATCTTACAAGAACCCACGCAAGTATAGTTCCCATCACGGCATCTATAAGTGCCGCAATTAACGCTGTCTCAAGACTTACTCTGTAGCTTGATAACACTCTCGGTCTTGTGACTGTCGTTATAAATTCCGTAAACGACAGCTTTGCCGAGAATATTACAAGGGTACATAAAGGGATAACAACGATGATTCCTAACATTGCAATTGTTATTCCAAATGAAAGACCAAAGCCCGGTATTACTCTCTTTTTCTTTCTTTTCTTCTCTTTCATTCTGTCGTTTCCCCTTCCCTTAATTACTTTTATATATTTTATAATTACTTCTTTTAATATATCTTATCGAATACTCCGCCATCCTTAAAATGTTTATTAATTCCTACTAATTTTATATGTTACTATGTTGCAAATTATATACCTACTAGGTTTATATGTAAATAAAATTTTTAGGATTTCTAGTCGTTTTCTAATGCCTGTTCTCTTGACTTCTTGTCTTATCTGTATTACTATGTATAATACAAGCAAAACAGAAATCACCTCTCTTTACAGAAAGGAGCTTCACATGGTTATAGAACTTGATTTTGCGAGCGACACACCCATATATGTACAGTTAAGAAATCAGATTGTTAAAGGAATTGGCAAGGGAGAACTTAAGGCTGGTGAGAAACTGCCGACTGTCAGACAGCTTGCTTCTGACGCAGGCGTCAATACAATGACTGTCAATAAAACTTACCAGATTCTTAAGGCGGAAGGTTTTATTAAAACCGACAGAAGGCTTGGAGCGTTTGTCGCCGAGAATATTAATATGGATATTGAATTCAGGGAAAAGCTTGAATCAGAGCTTGAGCTGCTGTCAGCAGAAGCAAGCATTACAGGAATGGATAAAGAAGAATTCTTAAAAATGTGCGAAAACATTTATTCCAAGATGAATCCCTGCACAATGTAATATGCCCGTATTCACACATGCATTAACACACACAGTCCCACTATACAAGGAGGTTTCCTTATGAAAATCGCAATGTTTATGCTATTCTTCGTATGCAACATGTTCACAGTCCTGATCATGAGATTTGCATATGAATCCAATTACCGATACAACAATGGAATGCTTATCGGAGTCCACATTCCAGGCGACCATGTTAACGATGACGATGTCACCCGACTTATGACACGCTTTAAGAAAAGCATGAAATATTTTCAGAATATCAATGCAGTACTCTCAATAGCCATATGCTTTCTTAATTTTGTGAACATAATCATTTTCGTTATTGTGTATACAATCTGGATTCTCGTGTTCGTTTTCGGAATTATGTATATCCAGCTTTCAGCGCATCGGAAAATGTATCTGTTAAAGATACAGAATGGCTGGTTTGTTGAATCCCAGAAACAGAAGGTCTTTATTGATACGCGTGCTTGTGCAAATGCTGACACAACCCCCATCAGCTTCAGATACCACATCATCATAATTGCCGCAGAACTGCTGGCTTTGATTCCATTCTATTCATGGACGGACAGGGCATATTTTTCAATGATTATTGTATTTGCAATATGTACTGTCATAGTTTCTGTATTCGGGTTTGTGTTCCACATTTATATGAACAAACGACAGAATCAGGCATACAGCCTTAATTCGGACATTAACAACATTGTTAATATGACTATGAAGAAATACATTGCTTCAGCAATGCTTGTAATGTCACTTCTTAACTTCGTGGCATGGATAACATTTGTCTTAATGTGTATTATTCAGGATACTGTTGGAGATTTAAGTTTCTGGATGTACATTATTCTGCAGTTGTTAAGCGGCTGCACGCTCACTGTCATTCTTATTCTTGCACGCAACAGAAAGAATGAAATGCTTAAGGCCGACACACAGCCGGTATTTGTTGATGATGACGACTACTGGAAGACTGGATTTTACTGCAATCCTAATGACCCGCACCTTTTCGTACCCGACAGGCTGTGTTCGACCAACTACTCGCTTAACTACGCCAGAACCGGTGCAAAGGTGTTCACTGGTACAATCACAGCAATTCTGCTAGGAACCTTAATATGGACAATTGTTGTACTTGCGCCGTTCCTGCATGTCACTATTGATATTAAGACTACTGAAAGCACTGTAAATGTGTCTTCATGCGGTTACACAAGCAGCATTAACATTGATGACATCATAGAACTTAAGCTTATGGATAAGCTTCCAGACGACCATTTTTTCAAGTCCAATGGCGGTGCCACAGAAAGCTATCTTGTCGGAAGATTCAAGGGCAATACTTATGGAAAATGCAGTCTCTACATTTTTAAAGATGTCTCTCCTGTACTTATGATAAAAACTGCTGACCAGACTGTGTTCTTGAATTCCAAGAAAAATGGCGAGATTGTTAATCTGTATAATTCAATTAAGGATAAATAATCCGTGACAAAAAGGACGATAAGAATTAACTTCTTACCGTCCTTTTTTCTGCAATTCTTCTATTCGCGCGACTTGCGCTTCTTCACATCATGCTCCTCATACGCCACACTCACTTTCTTACCACTGAATGCAACTCCGAACATGCCAATCCCAGACACGCCATGCTTTTCAAGATTGGCTGTGTAACTTTTCTGCTGAATCTGTCTGACTGCACTGCCGGCCATCTTCTCAAGTTCAGCTTCCTTACATGCTTTGAATTCTATGATATATCCGTGTCCGCCACGGCTCTTCGGTTGCAGCTCTATGTCAAATCGTCCCTCACCTGACTCCCTGTTAGACGAGATATAATAATTGTCTGACAATACCGCAAGCATTCCAAATACCACCCCATGATAGAAATCCTCATGTGCCGTATCAAACACGCTTGCAGACTGCAAAAGATACTGCTGCAAGGTTTCTGTTAATAAATGTGCATTTCCCGTACGGATTGATTCCGCAAAGTTTCTTAGCAGCGCACCTGTAAATATGCCGTTATATCTGTCAATAATCTCCTTCTGGAACACGCTCTTTATCTCATAATTAGGTATCGACAGCGCGCATATCGGATTGTCGTACAGAGAGCCAATATGCTCTGACACACGCAGATATCCGGCAACCAGAAGGAAGCTGTATATTGTATCAATGTCTCCATTAATCTCAGGATATATAATGTCAGTATCGACAATTGCCTGGACTGTGTTGCCCTGCAGAAGTCCTAACAAATTGTCTGCAAATGTGTTATCTGCACCATTAAACAGCTCGCCAATTATCTCATTGCCGCTTGTTCTTGACCAGAATGCCTTGGGAACACATTTGTTATTAAAGTAATTAATAACCGACCACGGATTATATATCCCTGTGTTGCCAAACATGTAGCCATCATACCATTCTTTAATCTCACTAAGTCTGTCTGACACACCATAGTAGCGCGCCATATCCGAAACTTCTTCTTCTGTGAATCCAAAATACTGTGAATATTCATCATCAAGAATTGTATTGACCACAAGATTGTTAAGTCCGCTAAACAGGCTCTCTTTCGCAATTCTCAGTATTCCAGTAAGAATTCCCAGCTCAAGTGCCGGATTATCCTTTAAAACAGCCGACAGCAGATTTCTCATAAAGCCAATCACTTCATCATAATATCCAAATATGTGTCCCTGCTGGATTGGCGTATCGTATTCATCAATTATCACAATTACGTTCTTCTCATAATGCCTGGAAAGCATTGCTGACAGCTTTCCAAGTGCAAACTGATAATCTATTATCGAAGCATCCCCGTCAAGTATCGACTTAAGATATTTCTTATCATAGTCACTCAGCCTGTCACTTGTTGTCAGTTCTATGTGCCGCAGGAATTCATTCCTTAATGTGAAACAGAGACTTGCATACATATCCTGCCATGTTGACTGATGTGCATCCTTAAATGTAAGAAATATCACTGGAAACCGCCCCTGTTTCTCCTTATACAGCGCACCCTCCCGCCATATCTTCTTATTCTTAAAATACACTGATGTATCCGCATCTGTCTTTTCAAAAAATGTACGAACCATATCCATAGTAAGAGTCTTACCGAATCTTCTGGGTCTTGTAAATAAATACACCTTACTATGGTTATCTATAATATCCTTGATAAGCAGCGTCTTGTCTACATAATAGCACTCATCCGATACTTCTTTGTAAGATGTTATTCCAACCGGACATGGAAGCCGTCTGTTATATACAACGCTGCTTTCACTTACATAAAGACTCTTATTCTCCCTTAAGCAGTCCGGTCTGTCTGCGTCATCAGGTATCATCCAGAACCTGCCTTCCTTATAAGCCCCCACAAGCTTACCTTCTGCACACAACTGGTTGATTCTTCTTGGTGTCACGCCCCACCTTGCCGATAATTCCTTTGCCTTAATATATCTCACACCCATAAAATCCCCACCTTAAACTCTCACCACTAACGTATCTCTATATTATATTGTACGCATTTTTCAGGAAATATCAAGCCTGTTTTGAGAAATATTATATCATTTCCCTAAAAGTCAGATGCATTTCCCGAAATATTTTCCTCAAAATGTAATTTATCATTTGACATCTCTATCCCAAAGTATTATAAATATCAATGGGAATGAAGTACTCCCATGGGAAACCTAAACTGCTTATTCAGGCTGATGACTTCTACGATTTTATGTCGCAGGAAGCATCAGCTTTTTTGTGTTCATAAATGCATTTGAATCATTTACTACATTTTTAAGGAGGCTTTCTATGCTTACATCTTTATCACTTATATTTCTGGTCGGACTCGTCATGGGTGCAGTCTGCCAGAAACTGAAACTGCCACGAATCATAGGCATGCTTATTACCGGTATTGTCCTTGGGCCATATGTACTTGATTTTCTTGACCCGTCAATCCTTTCAATATCGGCTGACCTTAGAAAAATGGCTCTCATCATTATTCTTATCAAAGCTGGTCTGTCACTTGACTTAAAAGACCTGAAAAAAGCCGGACGAAGTGCCATTCTTATGTCCTTCGTTCCAGCTTCATGTGAGATTGCAGGTTATGTCCTGCTCGCACCTGTAATTCTTGGAATCAATCATGCCGAAGCCGCCGTAATGGGTGCCGTCCTTGCCGCAGTTTCCCCTGCGGTTGTCGTACCCCGCATGGTTTCTCTGATTGAAAAACGCTACGGAACAGACAAGGCAATCCCCCAGATGATACTGTCTGGCGCTTCCTGCGATGACATATTTGTAATAGTGTTATTCACAACATTTTTAAATGTGGCACAGGGTGGCAAGGCAAATGTTGTGGATTTCGTAAATATTCCTGTGTCTATTATACTCGGCATAATTCTTGGCATAATAACCGGCTTGGGGCTGTATATGTTCTTTGAAACAGCATACGCCCGCAGACATACTGTAAGAAACAGCATGAAAGTTATTATTGTGCTTGGCTTCTCTTTCCTTCTTATTGCAATTGAAGGATGGCTCGAAGGAAAAGTGTCTGTTTCAGGACTTCTTGCTGTTGTCGCAATGGCATGTACACTGAAGTTCAAATGTGTTCCTGACGTATCAGCCCGTCTATCCGAGAAATTCGGCAAGCTGTGGCTCGCTGCTGAAGTAATATTGTTCGTGCTTGTCGGCGCGGCTGTCGATATCCGCTACACACTTAAAGCCGGGCTTCCAGCCTTACTCATGATTCTTGCTGCTCTTGTTTTCAGGGCAGCCGGAGTTCTCCTATGCACTGTTAAGACAGACCTTACATGGAAGGAACGCCTTTTCTGCGTCATTGCATATCTTCCTAAAGCAACTGTCCAGGCCGCCATTGGCTCTGTACCTCTCGCCGCCGGACTGCCTTGCGGACAGATTGTGCTGTCTGTTGCCGTCCTTGCAATTATAGTTACTGCTCCGCTTGGCGCAATTGGCATCGACGGGACTTATAAGAAGCTGCTTACGAAGGGGTGTTAAAAAGGTCACCCCCCAACCAGCCTAAAGCCAGTTAAGTGTGACCTTTCATTCTATTCACTCACATATTCTGATTAATCATATATCTTGTCAAATATTCCGCCATCTGAGAAGAATCTCGCCGTAGCTGCTTCCCAGCCGCCAAAATACCCGATATCCGCCATGTCAATGTCGCTGACAATCCATTTGCCATCGGAAGGGATTTCTTTAATATTTCTTGCATCACTTGAAGATTCATACTCCTTCTGGATGCCCTTATTTACCGGTCTGTAGAAGTTCTGTGCTTCAAGTCTCTGCGCATCATCAGTGTACAGGAAAGATAGATATGCATCAGCAAGCTCTTCAGTACCATTCATCTGCGTAACCTCGTCAACCTTTGCAACCGTTGGCTGGCACAATACAGATGCGGAAGGAACGACAATTTCATACTCGCCCGGATATTCCTGTAATGCAAAAAATGCTTCATTTTCCCATGCAATCAGAACATCCCCCTGTCCGTTCTCTGCAAATGTGGTAGAAGAACCTCTTGCACCTGAATCAAGCACTGCCACATTCTTGTAAAGTCTCGTAACACTTGCCTGAACCTGTTCCTCAGTCTGTCCCTGCTTCTTAAAATAATACCATGCCGCAAGAAAATTCCATCTGGCACCACCAGAAGTCTTAGGATTAGGAGTGATAACCTTAACACCGTCATTAAGAAGATCATCCCAGTCCTTAATATTCTTAGGATTACCCTTTCTTACAAGAAAGACAATCGTAGAAGTGTAAGGCGAGCTGTCATCAGAATAATCATTGATATATCCGTCATCAATCAGCCCTTCGCCCCTTATAACATTAACATCTCCCTCAAGAGCAAGCGTGACAACATCAGCACCAAGACCATTAGCAACCTCAAGCGCCTGCTTTCCAGAACCTCCATGAGACTGGATAACCTCAACCTTCTCGCCAGTCCTGCCATACCAGTAATCCTCAAAAAGCCTGTTATACTCCTTATAAAACTCTCTTGTGGCATCATAAGAAACATTAACAAGTTCCGTCTTCTTCTGCCCACAACCAGAAAGTCCAATAAAAGTCAGGCAAAAAATCATACCCAAAGATATTAACTTTTTAAAAAAATGTGTATTCATAATTATAACCTAACTCCTACAAAATATATTCCAAAACCAAGCAAAGCAGCGAAGCGCCCTTTACCGCCCGTCTGCCAACACTTCCAACCCTGAAGTAACCCCACGCAGCGGGAAAGAACCCCAGCTTACGCATTCTTCTTAATAAACTCAGCCACATCCGCAGTAGTTGCGTCAACCTCAGACTCCCAGCCTGCAAGAACTTCTGCACCATCAATCTTAATATCTGCTTTCTCTTTAAGTGCAAGGATAACAACAATACCTGCATTTACAAAGTGAGTAACAACATTTGTATAATCCTCGCCCTCTGCCGGAGCATACAGATATACGTGCTTGCTTTCAAGAAGAAGCTCCTTCTCAACCTTCTTTAAGAAATCAACATTAATCTTGTCTGAAAGAACAGCCTCAACAACAACAGGCTTCTGGTTGTTAAGCTCTGCTCTGAAAGCTGCATCAACTTCCTTAACATCACTTGCTGCCTCATTAACCTCGCGGACAACACCGCATGCACTTGTCATATTAGTAATTCTGTCTATAAGAATAAGCTCACCCATAGTCTTATGAAGATTGAACTCATCAACAACGATTACATCAGCAAGAGAAATCTTGCATACAGCAATTTCATTTTTCTTAAGGAGAGCTGCTGGCTTCTCCTCGCCTGTATTGACATCAATTGTATTAACAATCTCAGTAACAACGCCCGGAATAAGCCTTGTTCCAAGCTTTACAAAGAAGTTCTTGTTATTAGTAAGAACATCATCATCCATCCAGAGTATTGTAGCTGTTATCTCTGTTGCAAGCTTAAGGTCTGCTCCTGCCGCAAGAACTGAACCTCTTGAGACATCAACCTCACGGTCTAACTGGATAGTAACCGGCTGTCCGATAGATGCACTCTGGGCTTCCTTATCACCAACATGGATGCTCTTAACATGTACATGTTCCTTAGTTGGAAGAGTGATAATCTCGTCACCAACAGATACGCTTCCTGCCTCAATCTGTCCCTGGAAACCACGGAATTCATGATTTGGACGGCATACTCTCTGTACAGGCATGTAGAAGCCCTTTTCTTCCTCAGTATCATCAACATCAATCTGCTCAAGGTATGGAAGAAGTGCCTCGCCCTTATACCATGGGATATTAGCAGACTTAGTTGTAACATTGTCGCCCTCTGTTGCAGAAACAGGAATAACAACTACATCTGCAAGTGAAAGTTCCTTAGTAAGCTCTGCTATCTGTGCATTAATCTCGTTAAAACGCTCCTCGCTGTAACCAACAAGATCCATCTTATTAACTGCAAATACAAAATGCTTAATTCCCATAAGCGCACAGATTCTTGCGTGTCTCTTAGTCTGAATAAGCACACCCTGCTTTGCATCAACAAGAATTACTGCAAGGTCTGCAAATGAAGCACCAACCGCCATGTTTCTTGTGTACTCCTCATGTCCCGGAGTATCAGCAACGATAAAGCTTCTGTTGTCAGTTGTAAAATATCTGTAAGCAACATCAATAGTGATTCCCTGCTCTCGCTCAGCCATAAGACCATCAAGAAGAAGTGAATAATCAATCTTACCTTCGCGGCTTCCAACCTTGGAATCAAGCTCTAACGCCTTCTCCTGGTCAGCATACAATAACTTTGAATCATATAAAATGTGTCCGATAAGTGTAGATTTTCCATCATCAACACTACCGCATGTGATAAATTTAAGTAAACCTTTCATTCTAGAAGTACCCCTCTTTCTTTCTTCTTTCCATGCTTCCTGCTTCCTCATGGTCAATTACACGGCTTGTTCTTTCTGACTCAACCGCACTTAAAGTCTCTTCGATAATCTCATCAAGAGTCTCTGCGTCTGACTCAACACCGCCTGTAAGTGGATAACAGCCAAGAGTTCTGAATCTTACCTTCTTCATCTGTGGCTTCTCGCCCGGAAGAAGTCTCATTCTGTCATCATCAACCATGATGATATTGCCGTCACGGTATACAACAGGTCTTTCTGCTGCAAAATAAAGAGGTACAATATCAATCTTTTCTCTCTGGATGTACTGCCAGATATCCTTCTCAGTCCAGTTAGAGATAGGGAAAACTCTCATACTCTCGCCCTTGTGAATCTTAGTGTTGTAAAGCTTCCACATTTCCGGACGCTGGTTCTTAGGATCCCATGCCTGTGCTGTATTTCTGAAAGAGAAAATTCTCTCCTTAGCTCTTGATTTCTCCTCGTCTCTTCGTCCACCGCCAAATGCTGCTGTAAAGCCATATTTGTTAAGTGCCTGTTTAAGAGCCTGAGTCTTCATGATATCAGTGTAAGCTGAACCGTGGTCAAATGGATTAATTCCCTGCTTAACACCCTCTTCGTTAGTGTAAGTAAGCATCTCGATTCCAAGCTTCTTGGCTGTATCATCTCTGAACTTAATCATTTCCTTAAACTTCCATGTTGTGTCGATGTGAAGAAATGGAAATGGTGGCTTCTCCGGGTAGAATGCTTTCATTGCAAGATGAAGCATAACTGAGCTGTCCTTTCCTATAGAATACAGCATTACCGGCTTTTCGCATTCTGCTGCAACTTCCCTTATAATATATATCGCCTCTGCTTCGAGTGCGTCCAAATGTGATAAATTACCCATGATATTCCTCCCTAATATTTATTAGATTCCTGTCTGTTGACCTCAAGCGTCTTAACAGTTCCGTCCGGCGAAGTCACCGTCCATGTATTGATGCTTCCATTCTGTCTGAACGAAAGAGTGCTTCCCTTGCCACCGACATCAGCACCCAGAAAGAAATTAATTGCCTCAAAACGACATTCTTTAAGACATGATGTGCAGCCCCAGCAGTCCTTGATATGCTTTATAAATGCTTTTCCATCAGTATCTTTCTTGATAAGGTTGCCGGGACAGGCTTCAACGCACTTCCCGCAGCCAACGCATTTTAACTTATTTATCTGAATGCTCATAGCTGTCGCCTCCTCTCACAAGGTCTCTTATGATTATCTTAATCTCGCCATTCTCCTTGCGGGAGTTGACATATTTTAACCAGTCGTCACTCTTAGCCGGATAATCCATATTCTCCGCAAAGCTGTGCCAACGGGTTTCTTTTCTTGCTTTCAAATGTGCTATAACACTTCTGCACACTGTAAGTCTCTCTCTTATCTCATAGATTCTAAGCAGGTCGTCTGAGTCCTGTGCCGCAAGATTATCAATGCTCTGCTCTAAGAATTTAATCTTCTCATCCGCAAGCTCAAGTCTTGCTTCATTGTACTGATAATCAGTGCTTATGCCGCCTGCGTACTGGTCCATAATCTTCTGCATTGCTTCCTCAGTCTGCTCGATATCAACCAGTCCCTGCTTATTATTCAGAAATCGCTCATACTCGCTCTTCTTTGCAAATGCGTTCTCAGACAATTCTGAATCTGCCACCTCATTTACAACAAAGCCCTTTCCTGAGCCTTCAAGCCTTTCAGCTATCGCCTGTGCTGCAATCTCGCCCTCTGCCAGAGCTCCTGTTACATATTTCTGAGGACATCCGCCTGCAACATCACCAGCTGCAAAAAGCCCGTGAATTGTAGTCTCTCGGTTGTTATCAACCCAGTAACCACTCGCTGTATGGCCTCCGACTATGTATGGCTCAGTTCCTTCTATCTCAACATTTTCCTCAGAAGGACCGCCCGCCGCCTCAAGCCACTTAAGTGTCTGGCTCGGTGCCATGTTAAGATATGCTTTGTAAAGGTCTTCCTCCTGCTCCCTGCTTATTCCCTTAGTTCCAAGATAGCAAGGGCCCCTGCCCTCACGGTTCTCTGTAACTGTTCCATAAAGTCTCTGTGAAGTTGTAAGACCATATTTGTTCTCATACACTTCACCGTTGGAATTAAGCTGCTTTGCCGGAACGCCCTGTGCGATAGTTCCTGTCGGAGCAATCGTATCTTTACATCTTAAAGCAATGAATCTCATCTCAAATGTGGTCATCTCCGCACCCGCATTGATTCCCATTGCATATCCGGCTCCTGTATTGAACGGTGGATACCACATTTTATGTCTTGAAAATCCAGGATTGTTAGGTCTGTAAAGGCCTGCCGCTCCGCCAGTAGCCACAAGAACTGCCTTCGCATTTATCTCATAGAAAACTGCATCATTGACATCAAATCCGTATGCACCTTTAATCTTGTTATTCTCTACTATGAAATCTGTTATATTCAGGTGATTGATTACCGCTACATTGTCCTGCTTCTTAACTGCATCCGCCAGTATCGGCTTGATATTCTCACCATTTATCTTAATATTGCGGTTTCCTCTCGCAACATAATCTCCATTCTCATCTTTAAGGATTACAAGTCCTAAGTCCTCCATTACTTTAGTGACATGATTGAGTCTTTCCGACATTGAAAGAATCAAATCCTCTCTTACAATTCCATCTGCATCTTTCTTACAATAATCAACATAGTCCTGTGGCACCCTGCCCTCAGTGATGTAGGCATTAATTGCATTAACACCTGCAGCAAGACAGCCGCTTCGTACAATGTTAGCTTTCTCAACAATCAGTACATCAAGGTCTTTCTTCTTTCCAAGCGTAATACCTGCAAAACACCCTGCCGTTCCGCCACCTATAATAAGTACATCTGTGTCAATAATTCTATTCTTCAACCTTCATGTACCTCCTTACAAAATCTAATTCCATATAAACATAGTATCTTGGTATGTAAATCATTATATTCTCAATTTCCTATTTGTCAATAGGATTTTTGCAGATTCTTGTTGACTTATTCTAACTCTGAACTCCAGTGGCACACCTTTTGGACTTTATTGTGCCTGTTTGCTGCCTTCTCACCACTCTAACATCCAATCCAACACTCTATGCTGCTCCCTTTTGGACTTCATCCTGCCTATTTACTGCCTTCCCACCACTTCAGCGTCCAATCCGCCATACTCTCGCTCTCCTTTTGGACTTCATCCTGCCTTCTCACCACTCTAACGTCCAATTTGCCACCCTCCACCTTGGAGTTAGAACATCCTATCAAAAAACACTTGATTTTCAGACACAAATATATACATAATTAAGCAATGCCAATATGTTTATGGCAATTTTGCATACTCTGAAGCTGAATGGACATCATATATATATCAGTGGACAGCTCCACCTGCAAAAGGAGGCAGGTGTGAAAAATGTAATTTTTCACACACAAGATTTGTGCTTCGCACAAACTTGAAATGCGCTAAGAAGCAACGCAAGAATGGAGGTTTTATGATAATAGATTTTCATACACATACATTTCCAGATGAACTCGCTGACAGGGCTGTTGGTACATTAGCCCACAGTGGCGGCATCCATAACTATCTTGACGGAAGAGTGGACTCACTTAAGGAATCCATGAAGAAGGCAGGAATTGATTACTCAGTGCTGCTTCCTGTGGCAACCAAGCCTAATCAGTGCGACACAATCAATACACTTGCTTTAAAGACTAATGAAACAAGTAAGACAACCGGATTAATTTCATTTGGGGCAATACATCCGGCTTGTGAGAATTTCAGAGAAATATTGAACTGGCTTTCCAACAATGGTTTCAAAGGCATCAAGCTTCACCCGGTTTTCCAGAAAACCAATCTAGATGAAATGCAGTCATTAAGACTTATCGAATATGCATCAGCACTCGGGCTTATAATACTTATACATGCAGGCTTCGATGTGAGTTTTCCGGGCTGCGATGAATCAAGCGTAGACAGACTTACAACAATGATTCAGGAAGTAAAACCAGAAAAACTCGTACTCGCACACATGGGTGGCTGGGGACAGTGGAACGAAGTTTCTTCCGTATTAGAAAAGGATTACATGAAAAATGTATATCTTGATACCTCATCATGCATCAAGAAACTCAATCATAATGCCAGCCTTCCAATAGAGAAATTCAAGAAAATGGTCAACATCCACGGCGCAGACCGCATATTATTCGGCTCTGACAGCCCGTGGGACGACCAGAAAGACGCAGTAGATTTAATTAAAGAATGTGGATTTTCAGAAAAAGCTACCGATGCCATACTTGGTAAAAATGCGGTTACACTCCTTAATTTATAGATCATTTAAAAAGTTTTGCGGTTATAACCCGAAAAATTTTATGGTTCATTTGTTTGACAACGCACATATTCACCAGATACAAATCAAGCAGGCTGTCCCACATAACAGCCTGCTTACAATTTAATCACCAATAAAATCATCCCCACCACATGCACAACCAGCATCGCAGGAACCGTATACTTAAAATACCACTTCCGCGTCTTATGCCTGAACACATGCATTGCAATAAATGCGCCAAGCGAGCCTCCGATTAATGCTGTAATAAGAAGAGTCGCCTCCCTTATACGCCATTTGTTGTGTATCGCTTTCCACTTATCAATTCCATACAAAGCAAATGTTACTACATTAATAATCAATAAATATATTCCTATAATCTTAAGCATTACCTCTCTGTAAACGCATAATTCCAAGTCTTTGCGCCGTCTGGCTTATTCTGAACAATTGACATATTCCACTTGTCATTGCCATTAATTGAGTAATATGGCGACTTCACACTGTCCGACATATAGATTATGACGCTGTCTCCTTTCGCATCTGGTGTATCCATTGTACCATAGAATACGTAAGATGCATATGAATACGCCTCATCTCCAGCCTTTACATAACTGATATATTCAGAATTTGTCTCAGGTTCATACTCCTCTACACTCATTTCGCACTTATCAATCACAAGACTACGGTAATATACCTTAAGATACTCTTCAGCCTCCTTCTGTGTCTGCTCCGAAACCTCTGCCCTGTTATTATCCTTAACCTTGAAAATCACTGGTTTAATAAGCACTATAATAACAATGACTGCAAGCAGAAATACTGCAAATGCAATAGCAAGAGTTACCCTTTTCTTAACAACATTTTTATCATCCATAAATCTTGCCCTCCTTTTTCAATGTCTCTTATTAAAAATGTGCTTCTTTATTTACCACAATTATATAACACGAAACTTACATCCAGCTTACATTCGCATATAATATACATTTGTACTTGCCAATCTCATGATAATCTGCTAAACTACACAGGCTGTGTTAATATACAGCATATCGTGTGTTCGAGACCTTCCACACGCAAAACAAAACTAAAGGAGATAATTGAATATGAAGAAAAAAGGAATGAGTGTGAAATTCATCACACAAGCCGCTGTAATTGCAGCAATCTATGTAGTACTTGTAGTAATCTTTAACTACATCAGTTTTGGACCAGTCCAGTTTCGAATCGCAGAGGCACTTACAATACTGCCTTACTTTACACCTGCAGCAATCCCAGGATTATTCGTTGGATGTATAATTGCTAACATCCTTGGTGGTGCAATCGTATGGGATGTAGTATTTGGAAGTATTGCAACACTTATCGGTGCAATCGGAACATACCTGTTAAGAAAGCATAAGTGGCTTGCCCCAGTTCCACCAATTGTTGCTAACACAATCATCGTGCCATTCGTACTTAAATTCGCTTATGGCTCAGAGGGCATGTTTGCAATGTTCTTCGTTACTGTTGGCGCTGGCGAGATAATTGTTTGCGGAATTATCGGAATGATACTTTTATATGCACTTACACCAGTAAGACATGTAATATTCGGTGATGAAAAGTAATTCTAAAATACCAGCCCGCATACCGATTAATATGGTAACATAATATAAAACACTTAACTATAATAATTTATAAGACAAGGCAGAAGAAATACTTGTAGGAAATCCCTGCAGGTAAATCTTCTGCCTTTTCATATTAAAGGCAAGGCTGCACTTCTCATGTAATCCCCCTATATGATATTCCCACGGATATCTTATTAAGATTATTATGTCACTTTTTGTAACATATATCAAATCTTTCATTAATCAAAAAAGTTTTACAACTTTCGAATTAAGAATCACTCCGGCAAGCACCACTCCAACTATTATGCATATTTGTAAAACCGATATTCCACCATAAAAATCAATATATGTTACAATTCCCGGAAATGTATAATAATGCAGTACATTAACACCTATTTTATAAATATAATACAGAACATTTATGGACAGACACGCTAACACGCCCACTCTGTAATTAATTTTTGCGGATAAATATGTAGCAATTGATGCAAATATATTTATTCCTAATATAGCCGTCACTATATTAACAATTATGTAACCTCTTACAGATATGTTAAAAGGATAATCTGCAAATGCCTGAATGCTTTGAATTAATATATCATACCTTTGAATATCTAACACCTTGGTAACACTATGATAATAGTAACAATATACACCTGCACACATTACTGTATTAACCACTGCATTAATAAGCAGCTTCCTTATTATCCACCTCTTTCTGTTCCTTCCTGTCCTTACCAATGCAAGAACATTCTCGTCCTTTTCAAATGAAATCACTCCTACATTAAGCAGGCATGCTGTTATAAGACAAATGCACATCAATAGTTCCTTATTATCACGCTGTCTTTCATCAAATAATTTATTATATTCATATTGATTTATAAGAGAAACATTTACGCCGTCATCATGCTTTTCATTTACATAATGAACCAGATTAATTTCATGATTAAGTATTACCATCTGTGCATTATTGTCTTTTTCTGCCTGCATTAATTGATATTCCTGTATGAGTTCTTCCTCCAGACTATATAATTCGCTTTCTGATAAGGCACTATTATTCTGACAAAATGTATACACCGTACTTTCAACCATATTATACTTGAGCTTATATGCAAATGTATAACTGCTGACTATAACAATCATAAGGCAGTACACTATCAGCATCCGCCGTTTTATCAGAATTTTCCACAATTCCTTCATAAAAACAGGAAAATTTGAAAATATCCTGTTAAACTGCAGGCTGATTTTCCCAAGAAGCCTCTCGATAACCCCTGCCTTACGCTGTGTCTTTTTGAGACTACATGCGAAAGCCATCATCGTTGATAATAATATTATTATCAAACCTACCCATACTGTACTCTCCTGTATATCACTTATAAAATATGTGTAACCCCAGTTCTCATATTTAAACCATATTGTATTATCTACAAGATTACTGATATTAATATATTTAATACCTCTGAATATGCTTTTTACTGAAATCAATTTAGCAAGCAGAAGTTCTATTCCAACTATTATTACAGAAAATGATAAACCTATATTCTTATTATCAAATAAATTAATTAAAGCATATAAAAATACTGACATTGCAAATGTAACTGCCACTGTCTTAAAAGCAACAGTCAAAACCAGTCCCACTCTGCTCATCCCCATAGAAACAAGATAAATTTCTGAATCCGACCCTGACATTCCATGAATTGAACTCCAGTCATTATATACAAATAATGAAGTCATTGTAATCGCTGTATACGATAATAGTACTACAGCAATAGACAATATAAGCAGCACGATTATACGCTTCAGCTCTAATATCATCCTGCCATTAGGAGCACTTTTTACAATATACTGCATTTTTTTCGAATCTGACTGCATTCCATAGATAAATATAAGCATTATTACAATGATAAAATATCCCATATATTTATATTCTGCCATACTTCTCAGCCATACATCACTACTATAATCGACATCATAATCATATGCCTTCTGCAAATCATTCTGTGTCTTTATTAATTCCAGTCTGCTTTCCCCTGATTGTGCATACATGGCATTATTTTTATATCTGTCTATATTCACCAGCTTATTCTCTATATTAATCTTATAATTTCTGACAAATTCCACTTTTTCAGAAAAGAGCGTTTTAGCTTCTATATACTGTTCATTATCTGTAATATCAGGATTATCTGATTCATATTGTCTTATATATCCATGATAATCACTTATATTTCCCTCATTTAATTCCCTGTTATATTCTTTCAGCATATTATCATATATTTTGTATGAATACTGTCCGTTATTAATAATGCAGAATAAAACTATATTAAGCACAATTATGAGAACTGCTGTCAGAATTCTTTTTAAAGATATTACCTTAACTAATTCCATTCGCATCCCCCTTGTTCCCTCTCAATTTACATAATGCCAGCCTTACCGTTTTCACGAAAGACTGGCATTTTATTATTTACTCCATTGATATATTTTTTTCGCAGTACTTCCCTGCATATCTTTATCAGATAAATCTATAGCGTAGACAGAATATGTATTCACATATGGTTCAACTTTATTATCAAAAAATTCGATATTATTATTTTTCCAGCCTTTTGCATTATTACGCTGCATTCCTACATAGATATTATTGTTATCAATACCTTTAATTTCTATGCCGGAAAATGTTCCATCGCTTGATCCGTCACCAGCAAAACTGCATGTCCACACTACCTGTTTATCCACATTTACAGCCTTTATATTCCCTTCATTATGTAAAGCCTCATAGAAGTATATATCCCCATTAATATATCTTAGTGATGATATTTCTAATGCTTCCGGATTGTTATATATTTCCTCTGTTTTTCCATCAACTGATACTTTAATAATCCGCTTATTGTCTGTAACAAAATATAACGAATCATTATCATCCGCTGTTATAGAAGTCACTTTACTTATTATACCTGTCTGGCTGCCAAGTATATCTGTTGCATTATCAGTATTAATGTTAAGCTTTTCCTCAAATTTTCCATTATAGATGTCATATCTGTAGATTCTGTACTGCACCGGAGTATTCTTTGAACCATATCTTGTATCTCCACCGGCTATATAATATACACACTTATCTCCGACGCATACCTTACAGCATGCCATATTAAACAATTCGTAATCTATTGGAAATATAAAGCTGCCTAATTCTTCCACTTTAGAATTACCATTAATTGCAATTCTGTTACAGCTCACCTTAGTATTGTAATCATCCTCAACAAGATTCTGTGCATTCGTTGGCTGTACAGAATAATAATACAGGTAATTCTCATGCATGGCAGCCACCGTTGAAGTATTCGCAGATGCTATTCCCACAATCTTTCCGTCTGACGCAAGACATGCTACCTTACTTTCATTATTAAACTTTTCATCATATTCCATAAGATAATCGCCAGACTCGTCCCTTTTTATCATATAAATATGATTATCCTTATACCATACCATATTACCAAGACAATTTACTGATACACCATTTAAGTCATATGGATCATAATCCATCTTATCTGCTGCAAATGCTTTGCACTTACTATCCTTATGTGAGCATGTCATATCCGGACACATCGGAACTGCTTCATTATCAGTCATATCATAAAAATACAGAATTCCATTTGTCAAAAAATGAATCCGTTATCAGTAAATGCCGCACTGTTGCTCACAGATTTTTCATATAAATCATGATTATATGTGTAATTAATTGTCTGCTCCTGCGTAACATGATTGTCTGCATCCTTAGCCGTTGTACATCCACATAATATTGTTGATATACTTAGTGCTATCATTGTAAGATTTTTAAGCCTTTTATTCATGCCCATACCTCCTCTTTTTCATTGTAATCTGTTTAATTAGCACTCTCTTTTCTTATAAAATATCATATTGATTTATTAAAATCAACTTTATAGTCATTTAGTTTATTTGTGATATATACAAATAATGATTCTCCTTCCATTTGTCTGTATACTTATTGTTTATTCGTTTAATTTAATTTCTACTCAAAATTTCTTCACAACTTTTGAATTAAGAATCACTCCGGCAAGTACAGTCCCGGTTATTATGCATATTTGCAGAACCGATATTCCACCATAAAAATCAATATATGTTACAATTCCCGGAAATGTATATCCTTCCATATACAATACACACACATATCACAACTATAACCATTGCAATCAAAGTAAATGTCTTATTCTTTCCTTTGGTAATTCTTCCCACCCACATCATGGCAATCATTATTATTATTGCTATAATCAATCTTATAAAAAACTCAACTAACATAAGTTGTCTTATTGTTGCATTAAGAATAAAATTATACACTAGTCCATTCATATATACACCAGTTGCCAGTTTATTTCCTACAAATGTAAGACTAATTACTGGTGCATTAATAAATGGCATACCGTATGTTTTTTTCATTAATATATACTCTATACTATACATTGCTACCGTTATGCTAAATGTAAATAAGGCATTAGCAACATACTTATTTCTCTTTATATTTTTTCTACCATATGCCGAACTTCTTTCTAATAATATCATTCCAGACTTATATTCAAGACTCTCCCCATCAGAAGAAATCAGCATTATTCCACACAATAATGCTAATATAATCATTATTCTTCTATACAAACCTTTTTCTCCAAGAATAACTTCATATCCTCTATCTGATATCATCCATGCCTGTCTACCATATGATTTTTGAACATTTTCAATATATTGAATTTTATCTTCATATTCCTGTGCAGTTTTTAATTCATTCACTATCTGCTGCTGTTTCTGCTTCATACTAACATAATCCGCCACGTCTGCATCACCAGAATTCATTAACTCTGAATATTTTTCAAGCTTTGTCTCAATAGATATTTTTTCTTCCTGCAAATTTTCAATATATTCTTGAAAATATGAATATTCTATCCCTCCATGCTCAATATACTGCCTATCCATATACATATTATCATCTGTATAATAGTACTGCCCAGTTGAACAAACATATACAGATACACCAATCATTACCACTATAATCCATACACATCTGTTAGTAAAAATAAGCTTATGTAATTCTTTTACAATATTAGGCATATGGAATAACATTCTTTGATAAACTGATGATATCTTGTCCGTAACTCTTTTTACATATGAAGTATTCTTATTGGGTTTTTTAATATCAAAAACATATACAGAAATATAAACCATTACACACGTTAATATTATCAATACAAATATAATAACAGAAAATACTGGGAATACAAATGTTCCAGTACCCCAGTTTCTATATGACGATAATGTTCCATTAATATTTATCAAATTAATTATATTAATATAATGTAATACATTCCATACACTATGAACATCAATATGATAATAAATAAACTGTTCTATTGCTGAAAATATTAGAATAACAATAAGTGCATAATTTCGATTTCTAAACAACACAAAAAATGCCCACATAATAAGAGATATACAATTTATACATATTAAAGACACACAATACAAAAGCATCACATATTGGATTTTACTTAACGGATATGTAAATTTAGCAAATTGTTCAACATTCTGGATTGGATTGTTAAGATCTGCAAATCCACCATTTTGCAACATAGAACATATAAATGTTGACCCGTACATTATAGTATGTATCAATGCCCCTGCACATATTAACACAAAAGTTTGTTTTAATGCATAGCGTGCTCTGCCTCCAGAACTTCCATATGTCAAAACCCACATTCCATTATCTCTCTGTGCAAAAAAAGCATACACTATAGATATCATAAGTGCCATTGTAAAAAAATACTGATAATAATAAGATGTAAAATTTTTCACACCTTTATATTCGTCCTTAAATACTTCAACATTTTTCACTCTTTCAAAATCTTCAGATGTTCTAAGTATATTTGCATATGAAAATGATCCTGCCTTTGTAAATATACTATATTTCTTAAGTTTCTCGGCATTGCTGATTATTGTATCTATATTCTGTGAATATTCATTCAGGTATGTCTCGTGCTGTATTGTCTCTTTTTCAAGGATATTATCATCTGTCACAGGCTTATTAGCATACAGAAAAAATATTATATTACAAACAGCCACCAATACTATCAGCATCAGCTTCTTTAAGCTTAATACCCTTCTTAATTCCTGCATATTCCCCATCCATTATTTCTATTTCACTTCTTACTCCAGTTTATCAAATCTATTCCACCATTAAATATCTCATTCCACTCGCTGGCATTTTCTATATCTTTTTTATCAATGTACATAAGTTGATCCTGTCCCATTCCCCGGCAGAACAGAAACCTTTCATCTCCAAAATACAACTCAAGTGCATAATCGCATTTTATATCATTTACCACATTTCCATCTTTATCTAGAACTATATACCTTAATTTGTTCCACTGCTCTTTTCCATATACATAAAATGCGTACTTTGCATTACTAAGATATATGTACCTGCCATCTGATGATACACTGCACATATCCACTTCTTTCGTTGAAGCATATATATTCTGTGATGTTTCCGAGCTTATATCACTTACATATAATCCCTCTCCTGTAACATAGTAATATAGTTTCTGTTCATCTGGCAGAATATAATAATCATTAATATTATTCTCACTGACTACATTTACACCATTGTCATGTGAATACGAATATAAGCCACGACTCCTGACCTGCATTTTATTCTTGTCCATAAAATTCTCTGATTCCTGAACTATAAAAAACACCTTATCGCCAAAGCTCTTTACATTCTTAACAGCCAATCCTTTTCCCGTTACGCTATATACTATATTTCTTGTACCATCTTTAAGCGAAAGTTCAACCAGTTCCTCTGTAAACTCCTCCTCTGAACTTATATGAGATGTGAAATTATATGCATATGCATAATCTCCATTAAATGCAAGATGTATAGCACTTGTTGCTTCGCTAGGCAGAAGCTGTCCTACAATTTCTCTTGACGAACCACTTGCATCCATCCTGCATAATTCTGCCATACCATTATTAACAGGCATATAATAAACATATCCATTATAATAATATATGCTGTCAAATACATAAAGCTGTCCAAGATATGCATTACAGTCATATGTATCATGAAGGCATTCTGGTTTGGCACATACAGGAACAACATCTTTAGTCTCTATATCAAAATATACAAGCATATTCTCCATTGTTACATAATAATATCCGTTCTCCGCAGCTGCCACATCAAGTGCACCATCTGTATTCCAGTAACTTTGTGAATTATTACTATACTCAAGTCCCTGTAAATCAGTATAATCCAGACTAATAGCTGCCTCCTTGTTATTATGAATACTTATATATACCATTATCGCAATTATGACCGATATTATAAATATAATCGGCACACCAAACTTCATTATCTTTCTACGCATATGCACTCTATCCTTTACTCAACCTGTTTATATATATCCAACAATGACATGTAATGTGTTCCTGTCTTTATTTTATAGTATTCAACTTTCTCAGTTCCATCATTGTATATAACATCCGCTTCTATTAATGCATTATTTACGGCTTTTATTTTAGCCTGTTCTTCCATATAGACACTCGGCCAATACGAATTAATTTCATCATCTGTAGTAGGAAGTTCGGCAATAATCAATAATTTTAAAACATCTGTATCTGATCCCGATACACTTACGCTTTTCGTATTTATACTCTTCTTTTTCCTATAATTATTAATATTATCTGACGCATATACAAAACCACAGGTGCTGTTATAAATAGTATATTTTATGCTTTGAATATTTTCATCCGTATACAATCCTTCCCAGTCACACATATATTTTATACAGCATGCCGACTTATTATCTGCCATTTCACTTTTACCTGTGCCACTTACTCTCCACCCTGCAACATAAATTTCATCAGAAAATGTCTTGTCCAACTTCGGATATACAACTTCTATTGATTCCCCTGACATCTTTTCATATGCCATTCCATCTGACTCATATTCTGTTATCACCGGCTCCTGATAACTAATGCTTACCTGTGTCTCTTCTGTTACTGTATCCATTTTTTGACATCCAGCTAATAGTACGCTATATATTGTTAAAATTAATATGTATTTTTTCATATATAATACCTCAAAATCTTCTATATAGCTTTATATTGGTATAAAGCTATATAGAAGATTAACCACAATACCCTTAATCCATTACATTAGCGTACACTTTATTGTATCCGTCATGTCCTGATATAATAAAATTAGAATATGCATAATAGAAATCTCCACTAGCATAACCTGACGCATATGTGGATTCTGAACAAGAACCTGAAAAAGACACATATTCTCCTGATGATATCTTTCTGCCCTTTCCTATCACAGTTAAATCTGCATCTTCAGAACTCTGAAGCCATGCGCCGCAAGTAGAATTAGTAATATAAACTTTACCATAAAAATGCGTTGTTCCTGCGTACCCATCAACATTACCAGAATCAGAACTAGCAAATACAGGTAATACAAACATTGTAGTCATGACCATTACAGCTAAAAGCCCCGTTACTTTTCTTACTATTCCTTTTTTCACCATATTTTCTACCTCCATTGTATCATGTTGATATATCTAACATCAACAGCTTTTAGTTATTTTATGTAATTAATCACTTACACTATTACTTCTTTTCTTTCTTCTTTAATATATCAGGCTCTTTAGGCTGATACGCAGCAAAGAATGAAGCTGAATTAACTGAAGCCTTAGCTGTTCTCTTAGCTGCTTCTGCCATTCCTTTAAGAATCTGTTTCATGAAACCTACCCTCCTTTCGTATGCCTAATAACAGTAACAGTCCTATTATCAGAAGCATTGTATTAATATACAGGCTTATATGACATAAGATTGTATATTCCCCATATCTTATGACCATGCCCATAATATATAACATAAATGATATCAGCATAGATGATATTCCTAACATAGCGCTTATAATCATATATTTGTGCTTTTGTTCAATAGTAAGCCTCTTATTATGATGTTCTAGTGGTGCATTAAGTACAATTATCAGATATCCTGCTGCGGCTATAATCCATGTCAGAACATCTCCTTTAACAAGCATCTGGATTCTAAGTATAATCAATGAAATTAGAAAAACTCCACAATAACATATATTACATCCCAGATGCGTATCCGCATGATATCCACCCGTATACATTCTTATGACAATCATCATTATGTTGTATACAATGGCATACCATATATTGCATGTTATCAATCCTATAATAATTACCAGTGATACATTTATAATTCCTGATATTATTAATTCCATACCATATGCACATACTTCTTTTTCTTCTTCTGTAATCACATCCTTAGACACAAAAAAATCAGCTATAACCAATGCAACTGAATGAATCATATACATAATTCCTTTCACTTTATACATTGATTATAGCTGTTTTAATTTTTTAAAAAAGTAGTTTGGCGTATTTGGTAATATATGGCATAATCTGCACATTTTTATTTTCAAAAAAGCTATTGACAAACTCTTTCCAGTATGCATCTGCAGATTAGATAATTATCTCCCTGTCCTTCATAATTGATAGTTCCATTATATTTATCAATAATATCCCTGATATTCATAATTCCAAAGCCATGCAAATCTTTATCTTTCTTAGTTGTATTCATATCAGGATTACTCTTTAATACATTGCCTGACGTTGTATTGCCTATATCTATATACAGTTTATCCTTATCCTCCGATATCTGTAACCTTATTGTCGAATTATTACATTGTCCTGCCGCTTCAATAGCATTGTCACACAGATTTTCAAGAAGTATATACAGATCCATATCATCAATACCCTCAATATTTCCCAGTACATAACACCCCATATCTATTCCATTATTGCGACACTCGTTAATCTTTCTGTTCAACAGATAATTAAGTACAATATTATTACTTACAATCTCTGTAACATTAATGTTCTTATAACCTGTACTGTATTTATCAAGCACCTCAAGTGCCTTTGAATACTTCTCATCCTGAATAAGCTCACTGATAAGTATTAGGACATTCTTAATGTCATGTCTCTGCTTGCTGTTCTGCTTCTGCATATCAAGTATTGATTCTATATCCTTTTCCTTCTGCTGATATGCACTAAGCATAACCTGCTGCCGCATTTTCTGTTCATATAACTTCTGTTCCATAATAAGCAGGAATACACTTATAACATTAATTATTATAATACCTGCCATTGCAATAAATGTGTATATTACATTCATCTCGTAACTATTATCTGAACGATATACCATAAAACAACATACTATGACTGAGATTGCCGGTATCATTGACATTATAAACATATATTTATTATCTTTTTCTTTTAAAAGTGCCTTTAATTTTATAATGAATCCCAGAAAAAGCATAAGTAGTATCTGTATAAGTATAACACTTACATATCTTGAACCCATTCCATATCCTACCACATTAAGATAATCTTTTTTTATAAGCAGTGATATTAATCCGCCGCCTAATAATGCACTTCCTGCCAGACAGCATAACATCATAATATTATAGAATATCTTCTCAATAACATTGCCACCTAATACAAGAAAGCTGAATATCAGAGAACATACCATATATATGTATATTCCCGCACTTTCAAAAAACACGATATGATTAGATACTGTAAGATATATGAATGTGGTAACTATCCCGATTATGCCTATGCATTTCTTATTATACTTATCCTTACATCCAAGACTAGCCATAAGGAATACTGTCACAACCACACTCTGAAACAGATTTATGACATTTTCAAATATTATATCTGTCATATAAACATTCTCCTTATTTCATCGACTCTGCTCCTGCTTATGTGATAGCTTGTACCATCCTTCATAATAAGATTATCTCTTTTTCTTTCTTTTACATAATCCTTATTAACCATCTCGCCTTGTGATATCTTAATGAAACCGGACTGTTTTAATTGCTCTTCATATGTACTTAGGTTCGCTCTTATTTTTCTCTCACCATTCTCGCTTTTGAATATAAGATTATGTTTTATCACATTTACTGCTACAACATCCGAAAGCCTTATTATGTCACCATCTTCAATTACAAGTATCTTCTTTTTTTCTCCGAGATAACTCACGATATTGTACATCGTATGCACAATATCATCTTTCATATTGTTTTTTCTTATAAACCCTATTGGTCTGAAACCAAATGCCTGATACACATAATTATCATGTGAAGTACAGAATACTATCCCTGTATCTTTCTTTCGTTCATGTATCCTCGTTGCAATATTAAATCCATTCACCGTTCCACACTCAATATCAAGTATGAATATATCCGTATCTTCTACTGCTTCATCAAGCATTTTCTCCGGAGACTGATATATCACGACCTCCGCTATATCAGTCTCTGGCACATGCTTTGCATATTCAGTCTTTATATATTTACCTATTAATCTGCCATGCTCCGGCTCATCATCGCATATAGTAAATCTCGTCAAATGCTCTCCCCCTGTGTCAATTACTTAAGCATTTCTTCCCAGTTCAAATGCCTTCCTGTTAAGCTCAAGGAATTTAGCAGGAACATTTTTCTCTATGGCATCCTGCCACTGTTCGTCTGTTATGTCAGGGAAGTATGTTGAGAATCTTCCCATAAGTGCTATATTAACAGCCTTAGAAGAACCTGCCTCCTCAGCGAGTGCAAGGAAATCCTTCGCATCAACCTTGGCGCCTGCTGCTGTAAGCTTCTCAATAAGTCCTTCCGGATACTCTGCTGCCCCTGTAATTACAGGCATTGGCTCCATCTTCTGCGTATTGGTGATGATAACTCCGTCTTTCTTTAAGAATTCAACCCATCTTGCAGCCTCTAACTGCTCAAATGAAATGATAACATCAGCCTCACCTTTATCGATTACCGGTGAATATACCTTCTCGCCGTATCTTACATAAGTTACAACCGAACCGCCTCTCTGGCTCATTCCGTGTACCTCGGAAACCTTAACATCATATCCCTGCTTTAATAATACATATCCTAACATCTTGCTGGCAAGAAGTGTTCCCTGTCCGCCAACACCAACTATCATAATATTCTTTGTCATATTGAATCTCCCTTCAGTTACCTGTCTAAACTACATTCCTATTGCATCGAATCTGCACATCTGCTTGCACACTTCACATCCGATACATAATGTTGGGTCAATATGTGCTTTCTTATCCTTGAATGATATAGCAGGACAGCCAATCTGCATACATGCCTTACAGCCTTTACATTTGTCCTGATTAATTGCTATTGCAGGCTTGTGGACAGTTCCCTTAATCATTACACATGGTCTTCTGCTTATAATTATAGACGGTTCTTTAGCTGCAAGCTCCTCTGTTACTGCTGTCTCAACGGCTGCGAGGTCGTATGGGTCAACAACTCTTACTCTGTTAAAGCCTAAAGCCCTGCATAATGCTTCAAGATCAACCTTACCTGCCGGCTCTCCTCTTAAGTTCTTACCAGTTGTAGGATTCTGCTGATGTCCTGTCATACCTGTGATTGAGTTATCAAGAATAATTACTGTTGAATTACTCATGTTGTAAGATATATCTGTAATTCCAGTCATTCCTGAATGCATAAATGTTGAATCTCCGATAACACCTACGCTGTTACTCTCACCAGCTTCTCCCATAGCCTTGTTGAAGCCGTGAAGTCCTGAGCATGACGCACCCATGCAGACATTAAGGTCCATTGCATTAAGTGGTGCAACTGCGCCCAATGTATAACAGCCGATATCTCCGTATACCATAATCTTCTTCTTGTGAAGAATGTAGAATATTCCTCTGTGTGGACAGCCGGCACACATAACTGGTGGTCTGCCCGGAATCTGTGCATCAATTGTTGTGTATTCAGGTTCTTCCATTCCCATACATTTCTTAATAAGATTCTGTGAGAATTCTCCGCATATTGGAAATGTATCTTTACCATGAACCTGTATTCCTAACTGCTTGCAGTGGTTCTCAATAATTGGGTCAAGCTCCTCTATTACATAGATTTCGTCCTTGCCCTCTGCGAAATCCTTGATAAGCTTCTCTGGAAGCGGATATACCATACCAAGCTTAAGTACGCTTACCTTATCTCCAAATACTTCCTTAGTATACTGGTATGATGTTGAAGATGTGATTACACCTATTTTCTTGCCATTGACAAGGCTTCCCTCTGCACACTCTTCAACTCTGTTAATTCCACTTGTCTCTGCGTACTGTATAAGGTCAAGTGTTCTCTGCTCAACTCTTACATGTGCATCTCTTGAATTCTTAGTCATCATGACCTTAGTTGGGTCTTTTACATAAGGAACCTGTGCAGGCTCTACTCTTTCCTCAGGACATACAACACTCTGTGAATGTGCAACTCTTGTACACATTTTGATAAATACTGGTGTATTGTATTTCTCTGATATCTCATATGCTTCCTTAACGAAAAGTCTTGATTCTTCTGAATCTGCAGGCTCAAGCATAGGTACTTTGGCTGCAAATGCATAATGTCTTGAATCCTGTTCGTTCTGTGATGAATGCATTCCCGGGTCATCTGCTACACAGATTACAAGTCCTGCGTTAAGTCCCTGATATGATATTGTAAATAACGGGTCTGCTGCCACATTTAAACCAACATGCTTCATTGCACATGCTGCTCTTACTCCACCGAGTGTTGCTCCGTGTGCTGCCTCTAATGCAACCTTTTCATTAGGCGCCCACTCGCAGTATATCTCATCGTATTTTGCTGCTTCTTCTGTTATCTCTGTACTTGGTGTTCCCGGATAACTTGATATTACCTTACAGCCTGCTTCATACATTCCTCTTGCAACTGCCTTATTGCCCAGCATTAATTCTCTCATAACAATCTCCATTCTATGTATTCTTATCAGCCTTTATTTTCCTGTTCTACAAGTCTGTCTGCGCCGTACATCTTACGAAGCTTCGGCTTCTCAATCTTTCCTGTAGCATTACGCGGAATATCTGCAAATATAATTTCTTTCGGACGCTTGTATCTTGGAAGCTCCATGCAGAAGTCTTCTATCTCTTCCTTTGTACATGTAACTCCGTCCTTAACTTCTATGATAGCCGCTGTCTTTTCACCCAGTCTGTGGTCTGGAAGTCCGATAACAGCTACATCTTTAACTTTATTAAATCTTCTGATGAAGTCCTCTATCTGAACCGGATAAATGTTTTCTCCACCGCTTACGATAACATCTTTCTTTCTGTCTACAAGGAAGTAGAAACCGTCCTCATCCTGCATAGCCATATCACCTGTATATAACCAGCCATCCTTAAGAACTTCCTTAGTAGCTTCCTCGTTGCGGTAATAACATGTCATGACACCCGGCCCTTTAACACAGAGTTCTCCGACATCTCCCTGTTTTACTGTATTACCGTCTTCATCAACTATCTTACATTCCCATCTGTAACCCGGAATTCCGATAGCACCAACCTTATTGATATTCTCCACACCAAGATGTACACAGCCCGGACCTGTTGATTCTGAAAGTCCGTAGTTGGTATCGTACTGATGCTTAGGGAAGTATTCCTTCCATCTCTTGATAAGTGAAGGTGGAACCGGCTGCGCACCTATATGCATAAGTCTCCACTGGTCAAGTCTGTAATCTGATAACTTGATGTCTCCTCTGTCGAGTGCATCTAATATATCCTGAGCCCAAGGCACTAACAGCCACACGATTGTACATTCTTCATCTGATACAGCCTTAAGAATTGTCTCAGGCTTAGTTCCCTTAAGAAGTACGGCCTTGCTTCCTGCCACAAGACTTCCCATCCAGTGGAACTTAGCTCCTGTATGGTAAAGCGGCGGAATACATAAAAATGTATCATATCTTCCAGTTCCATGATGCTTCTGCTCCATCTCGGCAGCCTGTGTAAGACTTCTGTGCTTATGAAGTATTGCCTTAGGAAATCCTGTTGTTCCTGATGAAAAATATATTGCGCCATAATCGTCTTCTGTTATAGTCACATCAGGTGCTTTGCTTGAGCAGTCAGCAACAAGCTCTCTGTAGCTTTCTGCAAAGCTTGGACAATTGTCTCCAACATAGATAAGGAGTCTGCCCTTTGATAATCTCTCAGCATTTACTTCAATTCGTCCGATAAACTGTGGTCCAAATACAATAACATCTACCTCTGCAAGCTCTGCGCAGTAATAGATTTCGTCTGAATCATATCTGAAGTTGAAAGGCACTGCTATCGCACCTGTCTTTAACACTCCGAAATATATAGGAAGCCATTCAAGGCAGTTATACATAATAATAGCTACCTTATCGCCCTTCTTGATTCCTCTGCCAATAAGCATGTTGGCGAATCTGTTTGCTTTCTCGTTAAATACACTCCATGTAATCTCTCTGCGGTATGGTGAGTAAGTTGTAGGCTCAATAAGCCCGAACTCCTTCCATGTCGTTCTTCTCGTATCCTTTTCATCAGGATTGAGTTCTACCAATGCAACCTCGTCTGGATATTCTCTTGCATTGCGCTCTAAGTACTCTGTAACTGGCATCTTAATTCCTTCCCTGCTGCCCCCGACAGCATGCAATTTCATTAAATTATATCATACTATATTTTGCCAAAAAAATCCATAAAACAGCCCACCTTTCAGCCACGCTTTCGTCAAACTTCCCCTTTAATTCCAACCTAAAAAATGCTATGATTAAGTTAGTTAATTTGCGCATGTGTATCCGGCTGTCCGGCACCTGTCTGTGGTGCAGGAATGAATTGTGACGAGCTGTGCAGGAGTTAAGCCGCTGTCTGCAAAAGCTAATCGCACAAAAGCTCGTCCAAGCGAAGCGCGTTTGCTTTTGTGCGATGTAATAAACTCTGCAGACAGCGGCTTTTTACTCCTGCTAAGCGAGGAAAACCTGAGTTCCAGCGCCACAGACAGGTGTTGGACAGCCTGATACACACACGCAGCTTACTACTACATAACATTTTTTAAAGGGGGATATATTATGGCGTTACATGTTATGGACGAGGCCAACCGCTGCTTACAGTGCAAAGTGCCTCAGTGTCAGAAGGGATGTCCTATCAACACTAACATTCCTATGGCAATCCGTTTACTTAAAGAGAATAAGCTTAACGAAGCTGGTAAAATGCTTTTCGAGAACAACCCGCTTACTACCGTGTGCAGTCTCATCTGCAATCATGAGAACCAGTGTGAAGGTCACTGTGTACTTGGAAGAAAGGGCGCTCCTGTACATTTTTCTACTATTGAGAATTATATCTCAAGTACATATGCCAACCAGATGACCGAAGGTCCTAAGCCTTCTAACGGCATGAGAGTCGCAATCATCGGTTCAGGTCCTGCCGGTATCACAATTGCAATTATTCTGGCAAGATACGGATATCAGGTTACTATATTTGAAGGAAAGGACAAGATTGGAGGCGTATTAAGATACGGTATTCCGGAATTCAGACTTCCTAAGACTGTTCTTGACGATATTGAATACAGACATCTTGCCTTAAAGGGTATCAAGATTCGTCCTAACACCACTATCGGTGGTGCAATCGGAATTGATGACCTGTTCCGTGATGGCTACAAGTCTATATTCATAGGTACAGGTGTATGGAAGCCTAACTCTCTTCACATTAAAGGAGAGACATTTGGCAATGTCCACTTTGGTATCAATTACCTCAACAATCCTGACAGCTACCACCTCGGTGAAACTGTTATTGTTATCGGTGCCGGTAATGCCGCTATGGACGTTGCAAGAACTGCCAAGAGAAAAGGCTCCCGTAATGTCATCTGTTTCTCTATCACTAAGGAAGTTGCTGCAAGCAAATATGAATTCAGCTATGCACAGCTTGAAGGAATCACATTTGAATATAACAAACGCCCTGTTGAGATTAAGGATGACGGTGTTATATTCAGGGATATTATTGAGAATGAAGATGGAACTTTCACTGATGTAGAAGGAACTGATACACTTCACCACTCAGACAGTGTTATCATCTCTATCAGTCAGGGACCTCAGAACCGTATTGTCAACACAACAACAGGTCTTAAGGCTACTGCAAGAGGACTTCTTGACGCAGACGAGACTGGTCACACAAGCCGTCCAGGTATATTTGCATCAGGTGATGTTGTCAACGGTGCAAGAACCGTAGTAGAAGCTGTCGCACACAGCAAGATTGTGGCAGAATCAATGCACCAGTATATGCAGTCGCTGCCGAAGGATAGTGAATAATACCATTTATATTTCAATTTACTAATTCTGTCTTACACCTATCAATTAGTGTAAAAAAGGGTTAAAGCAAAATGCTTTAACCCTTTTTTATCAAACGATGTTTTAACATATTTATACTCTACATATCTGCAAGCAATTCCTTTGCCCTGTCCATAGAATCCATATGAACATATATATCGCACTTAGAATTCTTGCTGTTATTAAGGAACTTGAACACGCCTGTGTGGAAATTCCACTTCTCAAAATATGATATATTGTTTCTTCTAAGCACTCTCTCTATCTTTCTGCTTTCTTCTAATGTTACATCAGAACGCAATAAACGTTCATTAGTTCCGACTTCTGACATACTGCTGCACCTCTTTACTAACGTCTGTTATATTAGTATGTTATCACATTTTAAATGTAAAATCTACTTTAGAAAATTAAAAAATCGGTCTGAACACTTGTCCAGACCGAATAAACATTTAAAGAATATCAATTAAGCGATTGTGTAAATCCATCCCTTAGGAGCTTCAATCTTGCCCATCTGGATACCTGTTAATGTATCATAGAGCTTCTGGATTGTAGGACCCATCTTCTCCATTCCGCTTGGGAAGCAGATTTCCTTACCATGGTCGTTAATCTTTCCAACAGGTGAGATAACTGCAGCTGTACCGCAAAGACCACACTCTGCAAAATCCTTAACTTCATCAAAGAGAACTTCTCTTTCCTCAACCTCTAATCCAAGATATTCCTTAGCAACAACCATTAATGAACGGCGTGTGATTGATGGAAGAATTGAATTAGACTTTGGTGTTACGAACTTACCATCTTTAGTGATGAATATGAAGTTAGCACCACCTGTCTCCTCAACCTTAGTTCTTGTTGCTGGGTCAAGGTACATATTCTCTGCAAATCCTTCTTCATGTGCTGTCATAATTGCATGTAAGCTCATAGCATAGTTAAGTCCAGCCTTGATATGTCCTGTTCCGTGTGGTGCTGCTCTATCAAAATCTGAAACCTTGATAGTAATAGGCTTGGCACCGCCCTTGAAGTAAGGACCTACTGGAGTTGTAAGTACTCTGAACTGATATTCATCAGCAGGCTTAACTCCGATAACAGGGTTGCTTCCGAACATGTATGGACGGACATAAAGTGTTGCACCTGAACCAAAAGGTGGTACCCATGCTGCATTAGCTTCTACTGTCTTAGCAACTGCCTCTACCCACTTATCTTCTGGGTAAACTGGCATCTCAAGTCTCTCACATGAATCTTTCATTCTTGCTGCATTCAGATCTGGGCGGAACATAACAATGTGACCATCCTCTGTTGTATAAGCCTTAAGACCTTCAAAACATGTCTGTGCATACTGAAGGACACCTGCACACTCGTTAATGACAACCTTGTCATCCTCTGTAAGTGTTCCGTTATCCCATGCGCCATCTTTATAGTTGGCTACGAATCTCTTGTCAGTCTTGATGTAACCAAAGCCAAGGCTTGACCAATCAATATTCTTCTTTTCCATTGTTAGTACTTCCTTTCATCTAAAGATACTGATGTAAAAAATGTTTTACACGATTTTGAGCATATTTTACGCTCTTAAAAATGTCATGTCAACATTTCATTACTCATCTCCGGTAATTTCTGTGTAATATTTAGCATAATCGGTTCTTTCTGCCTTAGTAAATGCAATTGCTGTTCTTGGATGCTGGTTAGTCTGACCGGTAAGCATGTACTGTACATCACATCCCCATACAACACCTGATGCTTTAAGTGGAACCATATGCTTCTCAATAAACTTAAGCACTGGAACTATATTAAACTTAGGATTTCTTAAGAACCCTAATAATAATTCTGAATAGCAGTTACCTGCACCTCTTCCCATTCCGCTTACTGTTGCATCAAGAAGGCTTACGCCGATTGAGCATGCCTCGATTGTATTGGCAAATGCAAGCTGCTGGTTGTTATGTGCATGTATACCAACACTTTTTCCATACTTCTCTGCTATCTTAATGTATTTGTCAGCAAGTCTTCTTACCTGCTCCGGGTATAATGAACCATAGCTGTCAACAAGGTATATGTACTGTGCCTTGCTCTGTGATGCAAGAAGCTCTAATGCAAGGTCTAACTCATTCTCACCTGCTGTCGATATCGCCATAATATTGACTGTAACCTCATATCCCATATCTGAACAGTAGTTAGCCATCTCAATAGCTGCCGGAATGGTATTAATATATGTTGCAACTCTGACCATATCAACAACTGACTCTGACTTAGGTGGAATATCTCTCTTCATATTAGTTCTTCCGACATCAGCCATAACTGATATCTTAAGTGGTGTATCATTCTCGCCAACAATAGCTCTGATATCTTCTTCCTTACAGAACTTCCACTTTCCGAATTCTTTCTCATCAAATATATCCTTATCAGCCTTATATCCAAATTCCATATAATCAACGCCTGCTGCCACATTAGCTTCATAAAGATCTTTAACAAACTCATCAGTGAATTCAAAATTATTCACAAGACCTCCATCTCTTAATGTACAGTCCATAACCTTGATGTCTGGTCTGTAAGAAGTCAAATTACCCCTGTTTTCTGCCATAACCTGTTTCCTCCTGTAAAATTTCCTCCTGGAATTGTTTCACTTTAAACCGTTACGCTTTAAAGTGTTAAACTGTTTTGAATTATAACACATCTATCAAGGTTGTCAACTGTTGATGTGAGATTTTTACTTCACCATCAGCCTCTCCATAAACACATCCATCAACGCATTAAGCCCATTAAGGTATTCCTTCGCATTAGTGAATTTCTTCTTAGTTACAGTCCATATGAATGCAGGATTGGCGTCTACTCTCATCTGAATTGCACCGCCATACTCGTCAAGAAGCTTCTTTATAGCATCCGGGTCTAATTCAGCCTTAGGATAAACTGTCATAACTGTACGCCATACCGCAGTTCCTGATTCCTGATGCGCAACGCCGCCCTTTATCTCTATCATACCAAGCTTATGTGCCTTTGACTTGATAAGCGCAATCATAAGCAGATTATCAGCGCATGATGGCACACTTCCGTATCTGTCTGATAACTCATCCTTCATATCTGATAATTCATCCATGTTCTCAAGTGCTGCAATTCTCTTATATATATCAAGCTTCTGGTACTCACTCTTAATATATGTTGCCGGAATATAAGCGTCCACATCAACATCTATTGTTGTCTCAAACTCATACTCATTCTTAATTCCCTTAAGATTGTTGACCGCCTGATTAAGCATTTTACAGTACAGGTCATATCCTACAGCCGCCATGTGACCGTGCTGGCTGTTTCCAAGCACATTTCCTGCACCTCGGATTTCCAGATCCTTCATCGCTATCTTAAAGCCCGAACCAAAATCCGCAAATTCCCTGATTACGCTGAGTCGCTTCTCCGCTACCTCTGTCAGTACCTTATCTCTTCTGTACAGCAAAAATGCATACGCAGTCCTTGAGCTTCTGCCAACTCTTCCTCTTAACTGATAAAGCTGAGAAAGTCCAAAACGATCTGCATCTTCAATTATCATTGTGTTGCAGTTGGATATATCCATACCTGTTTCAATTATAGTTGTAGACACCAACACATCTATCTCACCATTAACGAAATCACACATTATCTTCTCAAGCTCCCGTTTAGCCATCTGACCGTGGGCATATGCCACATTTGCATCAGGAACAAGCTCCTGAATGTGTGCAGCCGCCTCATCAATGCTTCTTACACGGTTGTATACATAGTAGACCTGACCGTTTCTGGCAAGCTCCCTTGTGATTGCCTCTCGTATCATCTCATCATTATGCTCTGTAACGAAAGTCTGTATCGGAACACGGTCAACCGGAGGCTCTTCAAGAACACTCATATCCCTGATTCCCGCAAGGCTCATGTGAAGCGTTCTTGGAATAGGAGTGGCACTGAGCGTAAGTACATCAACATTATTCTTTAACTTCTTAATCTTCTCCTTGTGTGTAACACCAAAACGCTGTTCCTCATCAATAATAAGAAGTCCCAGATCCTTGAACACCACGTCTTTAGAAAGAAGCCTGTGTGTGCCTATTACAATGTCAACCATGCCCTTCTTAAGTTCCTCAATAGTCTCCTTATTCTGTGCTGAGGTTCTGAAGCTCGACAACTGGGCTACCGTAACCGGAAAGTCCTTCATTCTCTGTTCAAATGTGGTAAAATGCTGACTTGCAAGTACTGTTGTCGGTACAAGATAAGCAACCTGCTTTCCTTCCTGAACTGCCTTAAATGCTGCTCTTATCGCAATCTCTGTCTTACCATAGCCTACATCTCCACATATAAGTCTGTCCATTACCCTGCGGCTTTCCATGTCATGCTTCGTGTCTTCTATCGCATTTAACTGGTCTGTTGTCTCCTCATAAGGGAACATTTCCTCAAATTCCTGCTGCCATACCGTATCCGGTCCAAACTGATATCCTTCTATTCTCTGTCTTGTGGCATACAGCTCAACAAGGTCTTTAGCCACTTCTTCAACGGCTGAATGAACCTTTGACTTAGTCTTTCCCCACTCTGAACCACCAATCTTATTAAGCTTTGGCTTTTTCTCTACATCTGAACCGGCAAATTTCTGCAGACGGTCAAGCTGTGTTGCGAGCACATAAAGGTTGCTGTTATCTGCGTAAGATATCTTGATGTAATCCTTCTCAACACCTTCAACCTTAATCTTCTCAATGCCCTTGTACTGGCCTATACCGTAATTCTCATGAACAACATAATCGCCAATATTAAGTTCATTAAAGCCGGCAATATTCTTGCCATCGTACTCCTTCTTCTTTACTTTCTTGCGCTTCTTCTCTGTAAATATGTCATTCTCAGCAATGCACACAAAGCCCTGCAGTGGATACTCAAATCCCCTGTGAAGGCTTCCGTAAGTAACCATCACAAGTCCGCCTGCCATGGATTTATTGCTGTCCTCTGTATAGAAGCTCTCAATTCCAAGCCTTCCAAGATCATCAACAATTCTGTTAGCTCTTGTTCTTGAGCTGCACACAAGAAGAACTGCGTATTTATTACGTTTGTACTTCCTTATGTCATCTGAAAGATATTCAAAGCTGTTATTATATGAGCTTATGCTTCTCGCTTCAATATGCATTGAATAATCTATCCCAAAGAATTCAGGGGTGTATTCAAGTGTTGTCAGCACAAGCTGCTTATGTCCGTTCATTGAAAGAACGGCTGTCTCCATATCCATAAACATATGTGTCTGACTTGGTAGCACATAACCGCTTTCTAATCTGTTCTTCATACTCTCACTGTACTCATAGAAAGTCATGTCGCTGTGTTCCTTAAGCCTTACAGGTTCGTCCACGACAATAAGAGTATCTCCCTTAGGGAAATACTCTGCCAGGCTGCTCACTCTGTCTGCAAATGTATATATGAATTTGCTGTAATCTCCTGTCCTTAACGCGTCATCAAACATTCTGTTAAGATGATTGCCAGCCTCTATCTGTTCCTTAGTACGCTTTCTTTTATCTGCTCCGAACAGCTTCATCTGTTCGTCTTTTTCATGTCTGATTTTTTCAATAATCGTATTATAGCCTGTAACTCTTCAACAGAAGAAGGCATTACGAAATAATCCGCAGTGCCTCCTATTCTGAATGTAGTATGACTGCTCATAGGTTCATCTGTTCTGACCTGTGATTCACCTGCTATATCCTTAAGCTTTTCCAACAAATCATTCTGACTCATGTATTATCATACTCCCTGTCTATATTCATTATTTACATCATTCTACTCATTCAATACAAGTCTGGCTGCTCCATACATACCAGCATCGTTGCCAAGTGTTGCCTTTAATATCTTAGTGTTTCTTGAAGCATGGAACACATACTCCTTATAGTACTTTTCCACTCTGCTTAACAAAAACCCGCCTGCTGCTGAAACACCACCACCTATACATATAACCTCTGTATCGACCATACCAGAAGCACATGCAAGACCTTTACCAAGATAACGGCACATATAATCAACAACCTTTAAAGCAACAGAATCTCCATTCTTCGCCTCATCAAACACGGCTTTAGCTGATATATAAGGAATATCCCTTAACGCTGACGGCTCATCTGATTCGCTAAGCATTCTGACAGCTGTCTTGACTATGCCAGTTGCAGAAGCCACCTGTTCAAGACAGCCCCTCTTACCACAGTTACAATACTCCTTCTCCTCATCAGCTACAGGAAGGTGGCCTATCTCAACCGCTGCACCATTGAAG